>QWCD01000206.1_pt1 | contig 16516 bp, 16 predicted proteins | sample 1972461 | NCBI WGS metagenome assembly QWCD01 (sample SAMN09866717, study PRJNA288562) | Human vaginal metagenome isolate term4_vaginal, whole genome shotgun... | isolation source: vagina | host: Homo sapiens | place: USA: California | reverse complement strand
GTCTACTTTCAGAGTTATATAGACTATAAACATAAACTCGATTCTAAGTGCACAGAGAGAGGTTATAAACCTTTCTCAGAATGGAGAGTTATCCTAGTTGGTAAGGAAGTAGTCTACTAAACTACCACCGTAAGGCTTATGGGTTCAAGTCCATACTCTCCGCCAATATTAACATCAACACTCTCGCGGTTCTTAAATGAACAAGCTACGGCTTTTGCGGGAGTATTTTTATTTAAGAAAGCGAGGTGAAGTAGCATTGAAGCTAAATGCGAGACAGAAAGCCTTTTGTGAGTTTTACGTAGTATGTGGAAATGCTACGGAAGCCGCAATCAAGGCTGGATACAAAGAAAAGAATGCTAGGTTTGTTGGATGTGAAAACTTAACAAAAGCCAACATAAAGGAATATATCGAAGAATTACAACAGAAAGCACAGACAAGCCGAATTATGTCAGCGATTGAACGAAGAGAGTTTTTGACTAAGATGATACTGAAAGAGGATGCAAAAGACACAGATAGACTAAAAGCTTTAGACATATTAAATAAAATGGATGGAGAATATACCGAGAAAGTACAATTATCTGGAGAATTGAATACAAACCCATTTAAAAATTTAACAACAGAAGAATTAAGAAAGTTGGCTGAGGATGATGGATAGAGAAATAATAAGACTAGGAGCAAAGATGGAGCTTGCTAGATTGTATTTTTGGGATTATTGTAAGTTTTTTCATCCTGATTTTTATAATTCAAAGAAAAGCTATTTAAGAGATTTGTGTAATCGACTTCAAGAATTTGTGGAGTCAGAGAAAAAAGTGTTAGTTGTAAATATGCCGCCTAGATTTGGAAAATCAAGGTCGGCTGTTTTATTCGTGCAATGGTTATTAGGGAGAAACAACAAGCTAAAGATAATGACTGGCTCCTATAATGAAACTTTATCTGAATCTTTCGCAAAGCAAGTACGGGATATGATTGCAACAGAAAAATCAGCAAGCTTGACAGTATATCGAGATATTTTCCCTGAAGCTAAAATAAAGTACGGAGAAGCGTCTATGAAAAAATGGGCATTAGAGGGAAGCCAAGTAGCAAACTATCTAGCAACAAGCCCTACCGGGACTGCAACAGGATTTGGGGCGGATATCATCATCATTGACGACTTGATAAAAAATAGCGAAGAAGCTTACAATGCTAACGTTTTACAAAAACATATCGATTGGTTTACGAATACAATGCTTTCTCGAACGGAGAAAGGTTTTAAACTCATTATCATCATGACCCGTTGGGCTACTAATGACCTGGCGGGTTTTATTTTGGAGAACTTCGAGGATGTAGAACATATCAACTACAAAGCAATCAACGAAGATGGAACTGCATTAGATGAAGATGTACTGAGCTTAGAGGATTTTCATTTTAAGACAAAACACATGGATAAGGCGATTGTATATGCAAACTATCAGCAAGAGCCTATTGACGTTCAAGGAAAGTTATACCAAAACTTAAAAGCGTATGTAGAAATTCCGAAAGAGAAAGTACGACAAAGAAAAGCGTATTGTGATACAGCAGATACTGGAGCAGACTACTTATGTAACATCATCTATGATGATTGCAAGGATAGTGCTTATATTGTCGATGTGATTTATACTAAAGAGCCTATGGAAATCACAGAAGAACTTGTAGCAAAGGCCTATAAAGAACATCAAGTAAACTTAGCGGACATCGAGTCAAACAATGGTGGACGAGGGTTTGCAAGGAATGTAGAGAGAAGAACAAAAGAACTCGGAAACTATAAAACAGTTGTGAAATGGTTTCATCAATCTGGGAATAAGCAATCTAGGATACTGTCAAATAGTGCTTGGGTACAGCAGAATATTTATTTCCCGATTGGGTGGGAAAATAAATGGCCTGAGTTCTATAAAGCAATCACAACTTATCAAAAAGAAGGGAAAAATGCTCACGATGATGGACCGGATGTTTTATCAGGAATTGCAGAAAAATGTGGGGCTGTATCAGGGTTGTCGTTTGATTAAGGAGAAAAACTATGTGGGAATGGATTAAAAACATATTTAAGAAGAATAAAAAGGTGGAAAATATGGAGATGCGAAAACTAGAATACTTAATTGGCACTTGGCTGACTTCTAAAGTAAGACAGGACCAACTAAATGGGGAACGATACTACAGAGGAAATCAGGATATTTTACAGAAAAAAAGAAAAGCTATCATGGAGCAAGGGAGATTGGAAGCAGTTGATAACATGGTCAATTCTAAAATCGTGGACAACCAGTATGCGAAAATGGTGGACCAAAAAGTAAATTATTTGTTAGCGAAAAAGCCGACATTTAATTGCGAAAATGAAGATGTGAGAGAGTTGTTTGGGGCGAAATTTCTAAGAATGCTACGAAATCTAGGAGAGGATAGTCTGAACAACGGCATTGGTTGGGTGTATCCTTACTTTGGGAAAAATGGTAAATTGCAATTCAGGAAGTTCGAAGCATCCGAGATTTTACCGATTTGGAAAGATAACAACAAAGAAGAGCTTGAGCTGGCAATTCGACTATATGAAGTCATGGAGTTTGATGGAGACCGATTAAAGCCGGTGAAAAAAGTAGAAGTTTACTCAGAACATGGGGTAAACTTTTTTATTTGGGACTATAACCGATTAAAAGAAGTAGGGCATTCCGACTACATTTCTATAGGAGAAAGTGGGTATAACTGGGGAAAAGTTCCTTTAGTTCCTTTCCGGAGCAACAACTTAGAGCAACCTCTAATTTGCAGGGTAAAGTGCTTGCAAGATGGTCTGAATGAAATTCTTTCTAAATTTCAAGACACTATGTTAGAAGATGCCGGAACAACAATTTTAATTTTGGCAAACTATGACGGAGAGAATTTAGGAGAGTTCCGTAGAAATCTAGCAACTTACAGAGCTGTAAAGGTAAATAACATGGATGGGGGAAAAGGTGGATTGGATAAATTAACAATTGAAGTTAATGCAGAAAACTATCAATTGATTATAAAACTCTTAAAAAAGGCAATTATCGAAAATGCAAGAGGATTTGATGCGAAAGATGAAAGATTGGGTGGAAATCCTAACGAGATGAATATCCAATCCATGTATTCTGACATTGATTTGGACGCCAATCAAATGGAAACAGAGTTTCAGGCATCGTTTGAAGAATTGATGTGGTTTGTGAATAAGGCTTTGAATATCAATGACACACTAGAAGTCGTATTCAATCGAGATGTTTTAGTGAATGAAACAGAATCAATCACAAACTGTATCCAAAGTTCCACTTTGTTATCTTTAGAAACTGTGTTAGCACAGCATCCGTGGGTCACAAATGTGGGAGAAGAATTGAAACGTCTGAAAAAGCAAAAAGAAGAAAGTATTGAGGGAGAATATGGCGGAGTTATGGATGCTCCTGATGACAATGAGTAAGAAATATTGGATAGAACGATTTGAACAGGAGGAAGCAAGAAATGCGAAAGTGAGTTTGCGGCATATGCAAATTGCCAAAAAGCAATATCAAAGTACGATACGTAAAATTGATTTAGAGATTCGGTCTTGGTATTCCAGATACGCCATTGACAATGAGGTGAGCTATGAAGAAGCTCAAAAAATTCTATCCGGAAAAGACCGGAAAAGTTTAAAGCTGACACTAGAAGAATATATCAGATTGGGAGAACAGCAAAATGTAAGTTTTGATACCGAAGTAGAAAAAACGTTAAAAAGAGTCAGTGCCGGAGTTCATGTGAATCGTTTAGAATCGATTAAGAGCTCGATACAGGCAGAACTTGACATTCTATACACAAATGTAGAGCGAGGGCTTGGAGAGCACTTCTGTGAGGTCGTTGGAGCGGGATACGCTAGGACAAGTTACTTAGTACAATCCATGTCGGGCAATTACGAGAGTATATATGGGATTAATAAGGACTTATTGAATCAAATGATTTATAGACCATGGACAAACGATGGAAAAAACTGGTCAAATAGGATTTGGAAGCAGAAGGATAAACTGATTGGAGAGCTTCATACTTCTTTGGTTCAGTCGTTAGTACTTGGAGATGATGTCAATCTATTAGCAGATAAGATGTCAAAAAGGTTAGATGTTGGATTCAGTCGAGCTGCTAATTTACTCATGACAGAATCGGCGGCATATCATTCTAAAGCTGCAGAGCTATGCTACAAAGATTTAGGAGTGGAGAAATATGAGATATTGGCAACTTTGGACAATCGAACCTCTACTGTGTGTCAGGGGATGGATGGTAAAATATTCGAGAGAAAACAATATCAAGTAGGAGTCACGGCACCGCCTTTTCACTGCCGATGTCGCACGACCACAATTCCTTATTTCGAAGACTTAACAGAAGATGAGACTAGAGCTGCAAGAGACGCAGACGGGAATTATGTGGAAGAAAAAGCAAGTATGAAATACCCGGAATGGGAAGAAAAATACTTGAAAGAAAATGAAAAAGAGGGTATAATTGATATAGAGGTAGATGAGATGACTCCGTGTTTAAGAAGATTAAAGGATGACACTATTGTAAAGACAGAAGTAAAAGAAATAAAGTATAAAAAAGCAGATTTTAAAGATTGGTTATTTGATTGGTCAAAAACAGAGAAAAAAGGCTATCAAATCTTGGCTTTATATGCGGAGGATGACAGTAGAATTCAAGGAGCTGTATCTATCAAACCTCGAAAAGACAATTTAACTGTAGAAATAGACATTGCAGAATCTGCTCCTTTCAATAGGTTATATAAGAATAAAGCAGAAGAAAAAGAGTATAGCGGTGTCGGAGCACATTTGTTTGCTGAGGTTTGTAAGAGAAGTTTTGAGATAGGATATGATGGATATGTAGAGTTTAAAGCCAAAACAAATCTTGTAGATTACTATAAAGAAAAGTTAGGGGCTATTGCTATTGATACTCAAAGAATGTATATTGATACAGATGGAGCAAAGAAATTGATTGAGAAATACTATGGAGGTGGGAAAATATGAAGTTAGAAGATTTTGGAATGATGACAGAACCAATGCCTGAAAACAAAGTGGAGTATGATTTAAGAGCTTTAAATGCTCACTGTAAAGAAAATGGTATTCTTCCAACCGATTTATCTACCAAAGAATTAGAAAGATTTGAGAAGCATAAGGAAAAGAAAGTCATAAATTTTTAAATAAAAGCACTTAGAGAAATCTAGGTGCTTTTTATATTATAAGGAGGGAAATATGATAGATGTAGTGAAACAAAAACAGGTCGAGATTGATAATTTTGTGGATAAAATTATGGAAGAGTTAGAGAATAAGAAAATTGACCTAGCACACTATGAATATTTACTAGGTCAATTGAAAAATAAGATTGAGTTTTATCTTAGATTCCAGCGATAGGTGCTATTGCACAAAACCAATCTCGAATTTCAGTTATGGTTTTGTAGAAATTTTTCATTTCTGAATTTTCTTCTAAAAACATCATTCCAGAAAGAGTTATGTAGGCGTATTCATGAGCCCGGTATTTTTCAAAATGAGTTTGTCCAAAGGCTTGAGATATGATGATTCCACCAATATATCCTGCCTCTACAAGATTATGAAGATATAATCCTAATTCATGTTGAGAGAGACCCAGTTTTTCTAAATCAAATTTAATCATAATTTTCTTACTGTAACAATAGTCAATTGTTCTCAAAATTTTATAAATCGTTTTGGAATATTTATTCATAGGTTATCACCTCCTTTCCAAAACAATTATATCATTTGCACTTAAATTTGACAAATAAGCAAAAATATAGTACAAATAGAATGTAATCAAAATTATTAAGGAGGAGAGAAGAGTGAAAAAAGGGGTGTATCTCATTTTTATTTTGCTGTTTTTATTTACAGCTTGTAAAATGCAAGAAGATGTAGAGATAGCAAAAACTATTTCTAAGATAGATAAAATTTATAAAAATAGAGAATATGAAAAAGCTTTATCTATGATTGACGAACTGCAAAAAAGCCACCCACAGTCAAAAGAAAATGAAACTTTGAAAAACATAAGGGAAAATGTAGAGATTGAAATAAGAAATGAAGAAATCAGGAAGACAAATAAAGAGCGTGAATTCAAAGAAAAACAAGAAAAAATGCGAAAAATTGAAAATAATTTTAAAGAAGCGATGAGAAACATTGAAAAAGAATATGATGAGTTTAATGGTATTACCTGGTTTGATTCTAAAAAGATAGACGGGGAGAAATTTTCCAAAGAAACAGAATTGTTGGCGATACGAGTCTTTTTATACGGATCTCAACGGGGGAAACTAGGAGAATATGTTGATAATGTAAGACTTGTCTTGAGATATTATGGGGATGACTGGATTTTTTTCGATAAGGTAATAATTCTAGCTGATGGAGAAAGAAAAGAATTTCAACTCAATGCGTATGACGCGGAGCGTGAGGTTGTAAAAGGTGGTTCTTTAGGGAGAGTGTACGAAAAATATGACATCGCTATTGATGAAGAAGATATGGACTTTTTCTTAAAAGTCGCTAATAGTAATACTACAAAAGTAAGATTTTACGGTAAATATCAAACTGATTTTTATTTGAATCCACACGAAAAATACATAATAAAAAACATATTAACAGCTTATAAAAAGAATTTATATTTACAAATTGTTGATTAACGAAGTAGCGCGAAGAGAGGTATAAAAGCCTCTCTTTTTTAATACTTAAAAATAAGAAAGCGAGGTGGAGGATATGACAGTAGCAGGATATTGTTTTTTAGGCGTTGTGGTGGTTGTACTATGTATTTATGTATATGGCCGTGTAAAATACAGACTTACAAAACCAAAAGATATCGTAAAAGAAGCGAAAAAAGGATTTAAAAAGTAAGGATGGGACTGGAAACAGTCCTTTTATTTCGCCTTTTTTGTATTGTAGGCGAAAAAGAACAAGATCTCAAATCGATGACATACATCGTAAAAAATGAAAGGAGAAAACATGAATAAAGAAGAACTATTAGCGTTAGGATTATCAGAAGAGTTAGCTAACAAGGTTGTAGACAAGTATGGACATTTAGTCACAAAAACGAGATTAGATGAGGTGATTGCAGAGAGAGATACATTAAAAACACAAGTCTCAGAGAGAGACAAGCAACTGAAAGAATTGGAAAAAGCGGCAGGAGATAACAAAGAATTAAAAGAACAAATTGAAAAGTTACAAAAAGACAACAAAGATGCTGCGGATAAGTATACAAAAGATTTACACGATTTACAGGTCAATAATGCTGTTGACTTAGCGATTTCTGGAGCAAAAGGAAAAAATGGAAAGGCAATTAAAGCATTGCTGGACTTGGAAAAAGCAGAAATCAAAGATGGAAAAATCATAGGCCTGGAAGAACAGTTAGCAAAATTGAAAGAGTCGGATGGATATTTGTTTGAGGAAACACAACAACCTCAAAATACAAATCCGGCAGGATTTACACCAGGAGCAGGAAGTTCAAAAACTCCGGGCGGAGAAGGACCGAAAACCTACTCTCAAATCATGCAAATGCTAGCAGAAAATCCAGGATTGGATATTTCAAAAATTTAAAAAGGAGATGATATTTCATGAAACATTTTGATGCAAAAATTTTTAACGGAGAGGCATTCGGGAAGTACGTATCCATTATCCCAAATACCAAGAAAAATGAATTATTGAAATCAGGAGCAATCCAAGGCAATCAAGAAATTAAGGATGCCTTTGCGAATCAAACAGGAACACATTATGCAACATTACCAATGCACGGAAGAATTGGTGGAAAAACATTGAACTACAACGGATCCACAAATGTCACTGCAACATCTACAAAGACTTACTCTCGAGGAGTCATTTCCATTGGAAGAATGGCAGCTTGGACAGAGAAAGACTTCTCTTATGATATTACGGGTGGAGTAGATTTCATGGACAATGTGGCAAAGCAAGTGGTAGACTTCTGGGCAGATGCATATCAAGGAATTTTACTTTCTATTTTGAAAGGTATTTTTGCTATGAATTCTGGAAAAGACAAAGAGTTTGCAGAAGGGCATACGTATAACATTACTGAGTTAGCGGGAAAAGATGGAAAAGTAGGACCAACGACTTTGAACTCTGCATCTCAAAAAGCGTGCGGAGATAACAAAAATATATTCAAAGTAGCAATCATGCATTCTACTGTTGCAACAAACTTAGAGAATTTACAAATCTTGAAATACTTTACCCAAACGGATGCGAACGGAATGCAAAGAGAAGTAGGACTGGCAACATGGAATGGTAGAGTTGTATTTATTGATGACTCCATGCCAACGGCTAAATTTACTGGAGGAAAATATGCAAAGGTGGAAGCCTCTCATCCGGATGCTTTGAAGATTCAAACTCCAGGAACAGGCGTAAAGGAAGTTCCTCAAGCCACAGTTGCAGGAGCTAAATTTGATTCTAAATGGGTCCCAAAAGATGGAGAATATGCAGCATTAGTTGAAACAGGAACAGAATATACTACTTACTTATTAGGAGCAGGAGCGTTTGACTATGAAGATTTAGGAGTAAAACATGCCCATGAAATGGTTAGAGATGCAAAGACAAATGGTGGAGAGGATATGCTAATCACGAGAAGAAGATTAGTGTATGCTCCATACGGAATTTCTTACAAAACAGATTCAACCATTTCTCCGGAAGATACAGAATTGGAGAAAGGAACGAACTGGGAATTGGTAAAATCGCAAGATGGAGATGTGATTGATCATAAAGCAATCCCAATTGCTAGAATCATTTCTCGAGGATAGTGAGGCGTATGGATGCGATTGAGAAGTTATTACAATCTTTTGGATACGCAGTAGGAGAGGCAGACAGACCTCTCCTTTCTTTTATTCGAAACACGGTTGAAAACTCTATTAAGATAAGAGCGAATATCATGGAAATTCCGCAAGAATTACTTCCGGTAGTCGAGAAAAGAACTGTCGGAAAATTCTTAGCTACTAAATTAAGTACTGGGGATTTTAAAAGCGATAGTATTGATTTGGAGCCTTTGGTAAAAACAATTCAAGAGGGAAAGGTGACCATTACATACGACACTTCCGGACAGACCAGAGAAATGATGTTGAAGACCTACTGCGGAATGTTGATAGCTTATGGTGAGTTGGAGATTGTGGCATATCGGAAATTGAGGTGGTAGCATGAATCATAAAGCAGTGTTAGAGAGAACGTATATTGCCACTGCAAAAGTATATGGATATGAAAAAGTAAAGGAAAAAGGAATTACAAAGAATAAAGAGATAGTCTTGATAGAACAGCTAAAATGTAGGATTGACTATGAGACAATCACCGGAACAGAACAAGGGAATCTTGGGAAAGTGTATCAACAAGTTATCTTATTCTGCAACCCGGATATTCGCATTCCTCCAAACTCTAAAATTGAAGTGACTCAACTGGGAAGAACGGAAACTTATTTGAGTTCCGGGAAACCTGCGGTGTATTCTTCTCATCAAGAAATTATTTTACAAATCCAAGAGGTGGCATGATGAAGATACAAATGGATGAGAAAGCTTTTATGCAATTTCTGAAAGAATGCAAGAAAAATGCAGTAGATTCCAGACCGGTTTTGGAAAATGGATTAAATGAAATCGGGGCAAGGTTACTGCGAAGAGTAAAGCAAAAAACACCAGTAGGACAAAGTCAGGAAGGAAAGAGTGCAAGAAGAGATAAGAACGGAAAGCTTATGACGTATTCGAGAGGAGCAAACAAGGGGAAGATTAGGGCCAGAATAGGTATTATCCATCAAGGTGGAAATCTGAGGAGAAGTTGGTATGCTACGAATACTATTCGTAAAAATGATACAAGTCGAGTTATTGTCTATAACTCTTCGAGATATGGAATGTATGTAGAATACGGGCATAGACAAACGCCAGGGAGATTTGTACCTGTTCTTGGAAAAAGGCTGAAAGCTAGATGGGTAAAAGGTCGATTCATGCTTACCAAAAGTATTCAGGAAGTAGATACCATAGCTCTTGGCGTTATGAAAAAACACATAAAAAAGGCGGTGAGTGCGTGGAAGTAATAGGAAGAATTGGGGAAGCTTTGAATAAGCTATACCCAGAGATAGAAATTTATGTGGATGATATTCGACAAGGTGCTACAGAGCCATATTTTGTACTGCAATTTGTATCGAAACGAGATATGAAAATCGTGGGAATCAAGTGTAATAAAGCATATACAGTAGACGTTGTGTATACATCAAAAGAAGAATCCGATTTATACAAAGCCATGGATTCTCTTGAGAAAAAACTGTATTCTTTAATACCATACCTTTCTTATGACATGGAAGTTATCGAAAAGGAAGGACATTTTGTGATTGAGGTTATCGCGGAAAATCCTGCAACAAAAGAAGAATACTCCGGGGATGGTTTTTATCACACATTATCAGATAAAGTAAAAGAATTGTCTCAAAAACCTTGCTATTTTCTAACGGCAGACTTACAGAAAGTAGATTTTGAAAAAGGATTTTTCATCTTAAAACCTCTGTCATTAGCTGCCTCTACGATTAGTTTGAATCACAGAAAAGAATATGAACAGGAAATAGAATTAGTGTATTTAGAGAATTCAGAAAGACACCCTATGAGGATTCTAGAAGAGCATGAGAAACTTATACAAGCCTTATCGGAAGATACGGCATTGAGGAAAAAATATATAAATTTAGATTATGAAATTGAAGTGGAAGATGAGGAAGAAGAGAAAGAAGTATTAGACTTCTCCCATTTTACCACAACACTAACCGTAAAAAGGAGAGGATAACATGGAAGTACGATTTTTAGTAGGAAAACAAAGTGGAGACGGAACTGCACAAGTAACGGATATGACTGTATTAGATGCTACATCATATTCGGTAATGCCAAAAACAAATAAGGTAAGTTCACAAGCAATCGGATCTGGGAGATGGGAACGAGATGGATTTATCTCAAAGATGGACGTCAGTGGAGATGTGACAATAGAAGCCAATACCGGGCAATTGGAAATTTTATTGGAAGGAGCCGGATTTAAAGGAACTAAGAAAACAAAAAATCTGGAATTCTTACCAGATAAATTTGCAACATTCTTGACGTTTGCCATGGATAATATGGAGGATGATATTTCAGAATATGCACAAGACTGCTTGGTTTCTAGTTTAAAATTATCAGCTCAAATGGAATCTTTTGTGACAGCAACTGCTTCCATCATTGGGAAACAACATACCGTGAATGAGCATAAGTTGAGCATTCAACCGAAGGTAGCAAAAGGAGAAAGCTTGATTTGTTTAGGGGCTGTACTGAAAGAAAAAGAATCTGATGTGACAGCAAAGATTGAATCTATTGATTTAACGATTGACAATAAACTAGAGGGGAAAGCTTCTTTGAACTCTATTTATAATAAAGTGATTCGTCAGTCTGATAGAGGGTCTGTGACTTTGGACATTTCTTTCAATAGCTTCGACAAAGAAAGCTACAAAAATGGGCATGAGTTGTTAAAAAAGAATGGAGCCTATAAGGTGGAATTGACGTTCGCAGAATCTACCACACCGACCAAATTGGTGAAGATAGAATTGCCGAAGGTAAAGCTATCACAAGCACCAGAAGCAAAGGATTTGGAACGAGCAGGAGGAATGACAAAACAATTGACAGCGTATTATGATGAAGCAACAAAATCCCCAATCAAAATCACGTTTGAAAACTATACGGAAGCGTAAGGAGAAGGGTAGATGGAAGAAAATCATAAGAAGATAGAACCAATACAAGAAAGTAAGGTGTCTGATATTCAGGAGTTTGGAAAAGCAGGAAATATATTGGTGTTAGAAACGATAGGAACCTTTCGTAATATGATGAATTTGATTCACAAACCTCGGGAGAAAGAACGATTCATCGAGGAAAAGTATCTGGATGGAAACGGAGAAGAGAAGAAACGAGAAATCCGAGAGAGACAAGCTATCTACTATCCTTTTGAAGAGTCTCCGGAGTTTGAGTTTATGCTAGCCCAAGCTGTGAAACTGCAACTGGAAGGAAAAGAGGTAGACTTAACGGCAAATAATCTGGTGAAATTTTTTAACCGGGAACCTCAGGAATATAGAAATGTGCAACGATCATTGAATAAACATGCAAGTGATATGGGTTTTCTAAAAAGATAGAGCAGGCTTATTATAGGGCCTGTTCTTTTTTTCTAGGTGGACATACTCCAGCCACAGACAAATATGATCACATACTGCAAGACATTATGCGATACTTCCATTATTTTGAGAGAAAGTACATGGCGGGGTTTAGTATTGCATTTCTGCCACTGTCAAAAGGGTATGATGAACACCCTTACTGGCTTATGAAAAAATTGGAATTTATATTGCGAATGGTTAATAAAGTGGATTCGGAGAGAAGAAAATAGAAGGGAGGGGTCATGGCAAAAAAGCAACTACAAACAGTTATTGAAATGCAAGATAAATTTTCAAAAGAACTAGAACTATTTTCAAAAGACTTACACAAAGCTACGGATGAATTAAAGAATTTTGCGAAAGAAAATGAGAAGAGTTCAGGAAGGTCTGATGAGTTAACAAGTTCTTTAGTAAATTTATCTAATATCGCTAAAACAGTTGGAATTTCATATCTTGGGAAAAAGATATTTGAGTTGGGAAATTTCGCAGTAGAAGCAGCATCGAAGATGGATGAATTAGGGAATGTGACTTCTCAAGTTTTTGGAAATTCAAAAAAAGAAATCGAAGATTGGGCAAAAACGATGGACGACAGGATAGGTAGAAGTATTTACCAACTTCAAAATTTTGCATCTATTTATGGGTCTATGTTTAAAGGAGCTGGATTTGACACATCTTATTTCAAAAATATTTCAAAAGACTTAGCCGTCTTTACTGCCGACTTTTCATCATTTTTTAACGTGACCGATGATGAAGCATTTACGGCTATCAAAGGTGCTTTAACAGGAGAAACAGAAGCTTTGAAACGATTTGGGATTATCTTAAATGATACTGTTATGGCAGAATATGCACTAACACAAGGAATAAAAGCAAACTGGTCTGAACTGGATACCGCTCTAAAAATGCAACTTCGATACAACAAGCTAATGGAAATCACGACACATATTCAAGGAGATGCAGAAAGAACAGTAGATGGATACGCAAACTCTTTGAAAAAAGCGGAAGGATTGATTGACAATATTGCAACATCGGTAGGACAAAAATTGATTCCGGGGGCTACCAGAGCAGTTCATATGTTCAACGGAATTGCAGAAGCAATCGATAATATGCTGTCAAAGAAAGATGTCACGGATTATGTCTTTGATTTTGTAAAGGAAAAACAATCCATCGATGAGTTAAAAGAGAGATATATTGAGTTATCAGAGTTATATTTGCAAGGCTTGAGTACTCCCGAGAGTGAAAAAGAAAGGCTGGATTTATATAATCAGATTTTAGCTTTATACCCTGAATTGTTTGGGAAAATAGATTCTGAGGCAGAGCATTATGGAAAAGTGAAAACAGCCTTAGATAGTGTTATCAACGCTTTAAAAGAAAAGATTATTTTAGATGCGAAAAATGCAGCGTTGGAGCAAGGACGTATAAGGACAGAAAAATTAAGGAATCGTATCAGCGAAAAGCAGAAAGAGATAACAGAAAAAGGAATTATGATAGAAGCTAAAACCGGTAAAAATATCATGAATTTGCTTTCTGATGAGGATATACAAAAATTACATGCTGCATATCAAAAGGATAAGTCTTATAAAAAAGAAAAGGGGAAAGGTTCTCGAAGTGATTTTGATACAGAACTAAAGTCCATTATTTATGGAAATGAAAAATTGAATAAAGATTTGAGTAATTTATCTTTATCGAAAAGAAAAGTATACTTTGATAATTTGGCAAAGGAAGTAAAACAAGCGGCAAAACAATATTCTTTACAGACAGCAACATCTATTAAAGAAATCAAAAAGTTAGAGATGGAGTTGGATAAAGAAAACCAATCTGTGTTGGAGGAAGCAGACAGACAAGGAAGAATAGTGGGAGATTCTTTAGAAAGAATACAGAGAAATGGGAGTTCTTCTAGAAAAAGTGCTGTCGCGAGATATTCTTCAAATAAAGCAAATGCAAGTATAGATGCGACTATAGGGAATGCCCAAAAAGAGATTAGTGAGGAAAAAGAAAAATTTGATGATTCTAAAGAAAAAAATATGAATCGTATCAAAGAGATAGAAGAGAATTATGTAAAAGGTATGTATAAAAATGCTTTGGAACTGAAAAAAATAGCAGCAGAGTATGTTGGCATCGGAGGAGATAATAAAAAAGCAGCAGAAATGCAAGCAAAAGCAAGTGAAATGTTGGAGCAATCTAAGAAGAAACCTAAAAAGGAAAAAGTTTCTAGAGAAGAACGATATACTTATCAAAATTACCAAAAAGACCTACAAAATCAGCAAATATTCGCAGACATCACAGGTATAAAAGAGTTAGAGCAGTTGAAATCAAAGTTGTCAATGATTCAATCGTACATGAAAGGTGCTATTGAGAAAGGTAATAAAGGCTTACTGGAAAAGTTGCAGCAGGATTTTAAAGAGACTACTTTTGAAATTAGTAAAATAAATATCCACAAGGGATTAGATGAGATTCAAAAGCAGTTAGACACATTGGATATTAGGTTAGAATCAGGAAAAATAGATGAACAGGGGTATCACAAAGAAAGGGTGTCCCTATTAGATAAAGTCTTAGAGCAGTTTTCTGAGAATTTTGTGAATTTGTCAGAGCAGGATAAAACCGAGTTAAAAGAAAAAATTGAAACTTTCAAGAAAGAAAAAAAAGTATCTGATGATGCAATCGAGCAAAAAGAAAGAGAAACAGCGGCAGCAAAAAAAGTAGCAGATGGGTTGGACTTGCTATCAAGTGGATTTAATGGAATAGCTGCGGGGATTTCTGCTGCAAATATCAATAATAGCCAGACTATGAATAGCATATCTGGTATTTTTAACTCTTTTGGCTCAGTAGCCAATGGCTTAAAGGCTCTCGGCGGAGTATCAAAATTGGGAAGCATAGCAACAACGGCAGCCAGTTGGGGGAGTTCTCTAGCGACGGTAGGGACGATAGCTTCTGGGGTAGGTGCTGCAATTGGAGTTGTTGGGGCTGTAGGTTCTTTTCTTGGAAGAAGCGGAAAGAAAAAGGCTGCTAAAATCGACGCAAGAAACAAAGAAAACGAAGAAGCTTACAAAAAACAAATATCAGCATTGCAACAATTGACACAAGCAATCGAAAAAAACAGTGAGCGGATGAAAACTTTTGCAGACCGTGTATTTGTAGATATTTCTAAAAATCCAACTCTTAACTATATTGCAGGTGGGAAACGGAACTTTGACTTGATGCATGATTCTATGATAAGTGGGAAACATTTCGCAGACATTACCGCACTGGAAAAAGGCTCTAAAAAGTACCGTTCTGGATTCAGAAAGAAACGGAAATCTACTTATACCAAGGTGGATATTTCGGAAGCGGAACTCTTAAAATATCTAGGCTTTGATAAGACTGAACTGGATGCCTTTACGGATGCCGAGATGAAGCAACTGGATAAAGTGTTAGATAAGGTCAATCACGAAACTCTAAGACGGGCTACTGGAAGAAATCTGACAGAATCATCTATCGAGGAATGGAAGAAGCAAGTTCATGAGTTTACAAAGCAATTGGAGTTCTTGGAAAAAGAAAAAGCAGATTTGTTTCGGGGGTCCACTTTAGAAAGTTTTGCAGGAATGGAATTTCGAACCGAAAAAGAGCTCATCAAAGAGTATACGGAACAATTCAAAGAGCTTGGCTTGGAAGGAGAAAAATATACCGAAACTATCAAGGAAATGGCAAAGAACAATCAAGTTCTTGTCACTTCTATGCTAGATGTGAGAAACAATGCGATTGAGGGACTGGCTACAGGGAATGGTGGATTCTTAACCGCTGCTAAGAGCTATTTTGAGAAAATATATAAAAATGCAAGTTCTGTAGCATATGATGTCGCGTTTAGTGATATTGATTCGTATATGTCTGAAATGTTTAAAACTATCTCAGATAAGCTGTTAGATGTGAAAAAAAGTGGAAAACTGGACTTCTCAAACCTATTATCTGACTTTGATTTTACAAAATTTAAAAACTTGGAACTTTCAGAAAAAGAAATAAAAAAGTCGCTAGATACGATTAAAAGACAATTGCTTGACAGTGGAGTGGATTTATCCATTATCAATAAGTTACTTCCTCAAAGTGATTTTAACAATCGTTTAAATGACCTTACGACTTCTTTATCGGCTGCCATGTCTGCAGGTTTAGAAAGTCACAAATATGAGAGCTTTACGGAAACACTGGGAAAATCTTTGTATGACAGTACAAAAAACGGTTTAGTAAAGGCATTTTCAGAGTCTGCTTTGTATCGAGGAATGATAGAGAAATTTATCGATACGGAAGATTTACGAAGTAAATTGGAGAAAGCTGGAAACTTCAAGGAAGCTTTTAATCTAGCTGAAAGTATTATGAAAAAATTCGGATATGAGATGGAAGCAAATGGATTTGG
>QWCD01027908.1_pt1 | contig 16575 bp, 13 predicted proteins | sample 1972461 | NCBI WGS metagenome assembly QWCD01 (sample SAMN09866717, study PRJNA288562) | Human vaginal metagenome isolate term4_vaginal, whole genome shotgun... | isolation source: vagina | host: Homo sapiens | place: USA: California | reverse complement strand
ATTCGCCGTGTGCTGCATGACGCTGAAGTCGAGCAGGCCAAGGCCAAGGCGTTGCGTGAAGCACAAGCCAAGGCCGATCGGGAGGCTGCTGCGCCGCAGGCTGCCGACCATTCCGAAGCGGAGACACCTTCCCTGACGGTACGCGATGAGCGCGATGCGCATGACTCCGTTGCGGACGATGCCACGTCGGAGCTCGCTTCCGTTCAGCCGGCCCGTGCGCTGGATGTGTTCGATATGGCCACCTCCCAGGATCTCATCTCCTTCTCTCTGGGTGCGGACCATGCTGAAGATAACGCTCCGGAAAGCTTGGAAATCAAGTCGACGCGTCAGGTGTCCAAAGCCACTCCCGCCGAGCCTGAGATGGTGAACAAGCTGATTGATGAGGCCAAGGCCGTCAAGGCTTCCGACGACGCCTCGGCAGCCAAGGCTCAAGCGGATCACAGTGCTGCGCAGCCGGAATCCTTCCATGAGCATGAGGAGCGTGCTGAGGTGCAGGCCCCGGTCGCCACGTCTGAATCGTTGAGCGTGGGGCTCGATTCCATTCTTGCCCGCCGCGGCAACTAAGGGATTTCTCTCACAGCGTTAGCACTCGAGTTGGCAGAGTGCTAGCAATCGCGCTACGATGTGTCCTAGCGCAAAGGGACAACGCAAGTGATCGTCAGCCTCTTGAGGTGTTCTGGCGCGGCATTAGAACTACGAGTAGATACGAGGTGACCCACAGTGTCGATTAAGCTCACACCGTTGGAAGACAAGATCATCGTCAAGCAGGCCGAGGCCGAGACTCAGACCGCATCCGGTCTGTACATTCCGGACAACGCCAAGGAGAAGCCGCAGCAGGGTGAAGTCCTGGCTGTTGGCCCGGGCCGTCGTGACGACAAGGGCGAGCGCATTCCGGTGGATGTCAAGGTCGGCGACAAGGTGCTGTACTCCAAGTACGGCGGCACCGAAGTTCACTACGAGGGTGAGGACTACCTCATCGTCTCCTCCCGCGACATTCTTGCCATTCTCGGCTGATTAGTCGTATAGAGAACTTCACCAACCCCGACTGTTCCTTGCGAACAGTCGGGGTTTTTGCGTCTTGTGTCTTGGCTCCCCTCTTTGAGGGGAACTGTCGCCGTAGGCGACTGAGGGGGCCGAGGGAATGCATATTCTCCCCAAAAAGCTCAGCCGTTGACGGTCAATCCGACGATGCCTCCGCACAGTCCGATTCTACGGATAACGCCAACGATGCCGGTAGCAAGAAAGCCGGTGCTGATGACTCCAAGAAGAGTGCGTCGTCTTGGTCGCTTCCTGATTTCTCCGACTGGCCTATGTGGATCCGGGAAAAACGCGGGAATTTGCGGAGTGTCGCACCGATTTGCGTTTGTCTGGGTTTTGTGGTTATATAGCCAAGTTGCCTGTTGAGGTCAAACACCGCGGCGGGAAACAGACTGGCGGATTTCCCAAGCGGTCAAAGGGAGCTGACTGTAAATCAGCCGCTTCGTGCTTCAGTGGTTCGAATCCACTATCCGCCACGCCTCGATAGCTCAGTGGTAGAGCACTTCCTTGGTAAGGAAGAGGTCGTGAGTCCGATTCTCACTCGAGGCTCTCTGGCGGGGTAGCTCAGCTGGCTAGAGCGTACGACTCATAATCGTAAGGTCAAGAGTTCGAGTCTCTTCCTCGCTACAATGGCCAGCAGGAGTTGGTCAACATACAATATTCTAGAGGTGAGCAAAATGGCAAGTAAGAGCGCAGACATCCGTCCAGGCATTACGCTTGCATGCACGGAGTGCAAGGAGCGTAATTACATCACGACGAAGAATCGTCGTAATACGCCTGATCGCCTTGAGTTGAGCAAGTTCTGCCCACGCTGCGGCAAGCATACTCTCCATCGCGAGACTCGCTAAAAGCGTGAACTTCGGCGAAGTTTTATAGCTTTATTACCCCGCGTTTTGCGGGGTTTTTTGTTATTTATTGCTGTTAGGATTAATCGTATGAGTATGCAATCATCCTTATTGGAATCTGATAATCCAACTTTTGCAAATCTTACAACAATTGGCGTTGGTGGCTCTATTGCTCGTTTTGTAGAGCCTACTAGCAGAGTAGCTGTTATCGAAGCTGTAGAAGACGCAGATTGCGCTGGATTGCCGCTTTGCGTTATTGGCGGCGGGTCTAACATGCTTGTAAGCGACGAGCCGTTTAATGGAGTTGTTGTGCGCGATGCTCGTCGTGAGATTTGCGTTTTAGATGAGGCTGCTCCTGGCATAGACGGCGTTGATAAAACTAGCGGAGATTTTTTGGTTCACGTTAGTGCGGAAGCTGGTTGCAATTGGGATGATTTTGTGTCTCACACTATTGAGATTGGATTGCAAGGCGTAGAAGCGCTATCTGGGATTCCTGGAACGGTTGGAGCGTCTGTTGTACAAAACATTGGCGCATACGGTGCGGAAGTTGCGCAAAGCGTTGAATCTGTAGAAGTTTGGGATCGTAAAGACAAAACCACTTTTTATATGAATCTTGCAGATCTTAAGTTTGGCTACCGCACTTCTGTTCTTAAAAAAAGCATGTATAAGGCTCCTGGTGTTGCTGCTGATTGTTTCTTCCCAACGCCTAGATACGTTGTTTTATCTGTTACTTTTTGCTTAAAACATTCAAAAACGGGTGTTGTGGCACATTCGCAGCTTGCTCACGCGCTTGGTGTGCAAGTTGGAGATAGGATGGAAACATCTAAGATTCGTCGCGAAGTTTTGCGCGTTAGAGCGTCTAAGGGCATGCTTGAAGATGCTATGCGCTACGCAAATAAGTGGATGTGCTACGCAAAAAGCGAAAACGGTGTTGAGTATTCGATTAGGCTTCAAAATGAAGACTATTCTGCTGGAGATTTGTTAGAAGGCGATTCTAAGTATGCTGATCGCCATAGTTGCGGAAGCTTCTTTATGAACCCGATTTTGACTAAAGCTCAAGCAGATTTGCTGCCAGAAGACGCTCCGCGCTTTGACGCCACTTTGCCAGATGGCTCTAAAGGAGTTAAGACTTCTGCAGCATGGCTTATTGACCATGCAGGATTCCACAGGGGATTTAGACTTACGCAAAGCGATGGCACAAAAAGTAAAGCAGGGTTGTCTTCTTTGCACACTTTAGCGTTGACTAATCGCAGTTGCGCAAAGTGTGCGGATATTGTTGATTTAGCGCGCAAAATCATAGATGGTGTTTACGATTCGTTCGGAGTAAAACTTGTTCCAGAACCTGTTTTAATCGGCGTTAGTGTGGATTGTTAAGACATTTGTTAAGACATTGTTAACACAAATTTAGCATAATTTAACATAATAAATTGCGATTTGTGTTGTGATTTTCCGCTAGACAAAGTACTATGCTCTTTTAATATCGTAAAAATTATTGTTTAATAGCACTTAATGTGTGTTGAACCGTATTTTTTGCGATTTATAACATATAACCCCTTATATGGAATGTTTTAGACGTAGTTTTAGAGAAGGTTGGATTATGCAAATATGGAGAAAAAAGTCTGTTGAGCAGACTATTGCAGAAACAATGGATGGTGATCGCCATCTTAAGCGCACGCTAAATGCTTGGGATCTTGCGGTTATGGGCGTAGCAGTTGCTGTTGGCGCTGGAATCTTATCTGTTGGCGCTCAAGCAGCTGCATTCCATGCGGGACCAGCGGTGATTATTAGCTTTATTATTGCTGGAATCGTTTGCGGAACGGCTGCAATGTGCTACGCTGAGTTCGCTTCTATGATTCCTGTTGCAGGATCTGCATACACCTTTACGTATACAACAGTTGGCGAGCTTGTTGCTTGGATTATTGGCTGGGATATGATTCTGGAAATGCTTATGGCAGGATCTGTTATAGCCAAATATTGGGGAGTTTATCTTAACGATTTAATGCACTTGTTTGGTCTTAACGTATCTACTTCGGTAAATATTGGCGGTTTTACTTTTGATCTTGCTCCAGTAGTTATTGTTGCGTTCTTTACGATTATGCTTGTTGTTGGAACAAAGCTTTCTGCACGTTTTGACGGTGCTTTAACAATCTTGAAGATTGGTATTGTTCTGTTTGTTGTTGTTGTTGGATTCTTCTACATTAAGGCTTCTAACTTTACTCCATTCGTTCCACCTGCAACAGACGTTGCTAGCGTTAAGGGAATCCACGTTTCTGGCACAATGAGCCAGCCGCTTTGGCAGTGGGTTACTGGCATGCAGCCAGCTGTTTACGGCGTTACGGGTATTCTTTCTGGCGCGGCTCTTGTGTTCTTTGCATTTATTGGATTCGACGTTGTTGCAACTACGGCAGAAGAAACTAAAGACCCACACAAGAACATTCCTAAGGGCATTGGCCTTGGTCTTTTGATTGTGACTGTTCTTTACATTCTTGTTGCTGTTGTTACAACTGGTATGGTCTCTTACAAGGATTTGGCTAAGCAAGAGGCTCCTTCGCTTTCTACTAGCTTTGAGCTTGTAGGCGCAACTTGGGCTGCTAAGATTATTTCTCTTGGCATTGTAATCGGCTTAACAACTGTTGTTATGGTTCTTCTTTTGGGTCTTACGCGTATTGTGTTTGCTGTTAGCCGAGATGGTTTGCTTCCACGTAGCTTCTCTAAGGTTAGCAAGCGAGGAATTCCTGCACGCATTCAGATTGTTTCTGGCGTTGTTGTGGCAATAATCGCTTCTACATTAGATATTGGAATTCTTTCCGATATGGTGAATATTGGTACGCTTTCGGCGTTCTTGCTTGTTTCTGCAGGCGTTCCGATTATGCGTATGCGTAGGCCTGATTTGCATCGATCCTTTATGGTTCCTTGGAATCCAGTTTTGCCTATTTTCGCCGCGCTTTCTACATTCTGGCTTATGCTAAACCTTTCTGTGCTTACATGGATTCGTTTTGCAATCTGGCTTGCAATCGGCTTTACTGTGTACTTTGGCTATTCTTACCGCAATTCTTTGCTCGGAAGGCAAATTCGTAAAGCTAAGAAGCTTGGCGTTCCAGTAGAAACCTTGTTTGCACAAGATGCTGCTGCTGCAGAAAAAGTTGCGGAAGGCGAGTCGGAAGACCAAGCGCGAGCTGAAGCTGCTCAAGAGGTAGCTCAAGAGGCGACTGTTGGGTCTACTCAAGAGGCTGCTCAATAAGCTTTAGCTTTTAGACGTTGATTTTTTAGACGTTGATTTAGTTATGTTGAGTCGGTATGCGATTGCGTATGCCGACTCAATGCGTTTTGCACTCGTAACGTGAACTATAATAGAAGAGTTAGTTTGTTTTTGAGTGTGAAAGGGTGCGTTTGTTATGCCTTACGTTATTGCAGAGCCATGCGTTGACGTTAAAGATAAAGCGTGTGTTGACGAGTGCCCTGTTGATTGCATTTACGAAGGCGATCGCACGCTTTACATAAACCCTAACGAATGCGTTGATTGTGGTGCGTGTGAGCCTGCGTGCCCAGTAGAGGCCATCTTTTACGAAGACGATGTTCCAGAAGAGTGGGAATGGTATAAAGACGCTGCTGTTGAATACTTTAACAAGCTTGGAGATCTAGGTGGTGCGCAAGAAGCTGGCCCATCTGGTTGGGACGAAGATCGCGTAGCTGCTCTTCCTAAAAAAGATGCTTAAATGCCCATTTGAGCAGCATTCTTACCATACTTTTTTCTTACTGCATCTAATACGTGTTCTGCGTGACTTATTCTTGCATGCGTATTTTTTATTGCGTTTTGCGCAATTTCTGTTGAATTTTTACGCATACCACTTATGGTGTTTTCTCTTTCGTTCTCTTCTAAGATGTCGCTAATCGTAGGCTGAACAAGCGCTTTGCTTTTATCTACAAGATTGCTTACGCTAACGCCAGCAAGCCTGACGGAGCTTAGTAAACAAACATGACTTCCGCCTAGCTTATGGTCATGAACTGTTGGGTTTACTGATTCTAGTAAATCGCAAGCATGCTTATAAATCTCTGGAGCGCAATCGGTTACGTTTCTTAATGTTTTGCATTTTGTTGCATAATGCAAATTGCTAAATCGCAATTTTAACGTTATTGTTTTTGCCATTGTGTTGCGATTGCGTAATTCTTGCGCCACTTCGTTGCAGCAGTGCCTGATCAGGTTTTTCACTGCTGCAATATCCGTGGTGTCTTTATCAAGAGTGCTTTCTGTTCCAATGGATTTTTCTGGAACGTGGGGCGTTACTTGCCGTGCATCAATTCCGCGCGAAGTGTTATAAAGCATTCGCGCAAGAACTTTAGACCCAGCAACTCGTTCCAAAGTCTTCTCATCTACACTTCTAAGCATCTCAATGCTGTTTATTCCCCACGTAGCTAGTTTTTTGGCAAGCGCGGGTCCTATTCCTGGTATTGCTCGTAATGGCATTATTGAAACAAAGTCGGCATTGCGATTTTGGGGGATAATCAGCATTCCGTTTGGCTTTGCGTTCGTTGACGCCATTTTTGCGATCAGCTTATTTGATGCAATCCCCACAGAGCAAGTGATGTGAAACTTGCGCGCGACTTCGCTTCTTATCCACTCACCTATGGCGATGGGCGTTTTCCAGCGTAATAACGCTGAGCTAACGTCCATGTAACACTCGTCTACAGAAACTTGTTCAACCTTATCTGTGATCTTTGAAAAGACCTCCTTAAAAATCCTAGATGAAATGGAAACGTAATATGGCATATCTACCGGCAGGAAAATGCCATTAGGGCACAAGCTTCGTGCTCGCGCTGTAGGCATAGCGGAATTCACGCCATACTTACGTGCTTCGTAGCTGGCTGCCGAAACTACGGAGCGCGAGCCTGTACCAATAATCACAGGTTTGCCAAGTAACCTAGGATTACGCGCCGCCTCGAGTGATGCATAAAATGCATCCATATCGATATGAAGTATTGTGCAGCCAGACGTGTTGCGCCCCCAATCGCGTTTAGCTGCATTAACTCGCGGTGCTGTGCTCATGAATTTATAGTAGAACAAACGTTCGATTTTGTACAATAGCGTGTCGCAATAAGTTTACGAAAAATAAGTGTAAAATACGCAAAATAACTACTGGCAAATATAACTACTGCCGTGTAGGGTATGCTTTATGAAACAAATCATAGTAAACGCGCTAAATCGCATGCCTGTTTTGCTAATCGTTGTTGTAGAAGCTGCAACGGTCTATCTAGCAACGTCTATAGCAAAGGTCGCGTTTAGCCAGCTCGATCCGCTATATTCTGTGTGGTATCGCGTTGGGTTTATGTCTTTGTTTTTGCTTGCTTGGAGAAGACCTTTTTCGCGTAAAAAGCGCGCTCGCAACTCTCTTCCTAAAACGTTAAAAGAATGGTTAATTGTTGTTGCAGTAGGCATTTCTGTTGTTCTTATGAACACAATGTTTTATTTAGCTATTAGTTGTATGGCTGTTGGAGTGGCTGTAACTATTGAGTTTGTAGGGCCGCTAATGGTTGCTGTTATAACGGGTAAAACATGGCGTGAGCGCATGGGAATTGTTATTGCATCTTGCGGAATTGTGCTTCTTGCAAGCGCGTCTATGCGTTCTAACGAAAGCCCGCATTTTCTTGTTGGATTAGTGGCAATTCTTATTGGCGGATCAATGTGGGGAATGTACATCGTCTCGGGGCGTATGCTTGCAAGAGGATCTAATGCAATTGACCGAGTTAGTGTAGCTATTTTGATTGGTTGGCTTTTGCAATCGAGTGTTCTTGGAATCCCTGCAATTTTGCATGTTGTGCATCCTAAATCGAGTGCAACTTGGGCTGCTCAGCCTTACGGATCTTTGAAACTTCTTGGATTAATGGTTGTTATTGCGATTTGCGCGTCTTTTATTCCAACGCTTTTAGACCAGGTTTTGCTAAAGCGTGTGTCTTCTGCAAGATATTCAGTTATGCAAGCGCTTTACCCTGCTATTGCGGCGCTTGTTGGAATGGGATTTGGCGAAATGCCAACGTTGATTGATGTTTGCGGAATGGCTTTAGTTATGTTGGCTGTTGTGATTACATTTTCGGGAGATCACAATCCCGCATAAATATTGCTGTTTGGCTATTAAATCCACTTTCGCGCTTTTGGTGTGTCGCTTAAGCATTGTGCACGTCCTCAAGAGGTGATATAGTCTGAATCTGTTGCTATCTTGAATAGTTACAAAGTGGAGTCATGCCTGAGTGGCCGATAGGGGCACCCTGCTAAGGTGTTAGTCGCGTAAGCGGCTCGAGAGTTCGAATCTCTCTGACTCCGCGGTTTAGCTCTAAATCGTTGAAAAATCAGCGGTTTAGAGCTTTTTGTTTTGATTTTTGCTCCAGCACCATGGTTGCTATTTTTGGCCTATAACCGCTATAACCCCTATTTTTCTGATTGCAACATATGCCTATAAATGCGAATCGCCAGCAACCACCACTACTGTGTATGATTGTGCACAATTGTGTATAACAATGTGGATAACTACCCCCTAAAATAGCCTTTAACCACATTGAAAGTTTTTTATTTACAGATTGAAATTCCTAAATCATAGTTAGAGCATGAGCGAATTTTTCGTTCATCGTGGCTAGCAAAAACGTTTGTCACGTTAGAGAAAACAACGTTTTAAGGAGTTGATATGGGAAAACATGGATGTAAAAGGATTCCAATCTTTTTACGCAATAAGCGCACGCGAATGTTCTCTTTACTGACAGCGTTGCTGGCGACTATTGCAATTGTTGTTGGTAATGGTGCAATAAATGCTGCTTCTGCAGATATTTTTGGTCAATACTATACGTATAGTGATGCCTGTTCAAAAGTGAGTCCGAGCAAAAAAATTGTAAAAAAAGATGATGATGGTAATTACGTATTTTGCATTAATACGGGATCAACTGTAAAAGCTGATTCCGATTGGAGAGATATTCCGCTTGATGTTAACAATATTAATGAAATCACAGCAAGAATAGCTAAGTATGCTATTGAAAATGATTTTACATCCCGAATGGAGGCTGCAGCATATTTAATTCATGAACATTATGATGAAGATAAACGCGGGTGGGAAGAAGCAAAGCGTAGGGGATTTGATACTGCGTTCAACTTAAAGGAAGAAGCCGAAAAACTGTGGAATGAAGTAACCCAAAAAACGCCTAAGAGTATGGGATTCAAAATACTTGACCCTTATGCTACCTACTATTCTAAGCACGGTAGAGTAGTTATTGATGCGAATGGTATTGATCTAAACAAGGTTCCCTCTGGCTATGAAAATATAAATTTTAAAGTTACTGCAGTAGGCGATAAGTTGCGTTTTATAAAAGATAAGAAGCAGGTTAAAGAGGTTAAAGATTACATTGGATCTTATAGTACGTTGTATGGAATTGATTGGGTTGCAACAGGAGAAGGCGAAGCAGAAATTAAGGGTGAATACTACATTCCATATTTGCAAAGAAAAGATATAGGAAATGGGGCAGCTTTAATACGAGTAGCAAAAGATGAAAAAGTCAGAGAATTTACAAATGTATTAACAGAGAGAGCACACAGAAAGTTCCAGCCTTCGATTTCTTCTAAGTCGACTGTAAAAGAGTTGAAAGTAGGCGATTCTGTAGAAGATACTGTTACTTCGTCGCTAAAGAATCCTACTGAAGATGAGTGGGTAAGTGGTAAAGACGTTCGTGCTCGTGGATACTACTTTGTTGGTTCTTATAACGATATTATGAAAAAACGCGAAAATAAAAAAGACAAAGTAGAAGAGTATATAAAGGAACTACGAGAAGATAAGAATATTCGTCAAGTTGCTGCAGCCGATGTTTATTTTTCGGGAGAAAATCAAGAAGTTAAAGCGGTTGCGCACGAAGCAAAAGGTGACTTATCTAAAGATGAACTTGCTAGCGCAAAAGTTTATAAAGTGAACAAAGATGATGCAGGATTATTTGGAACGTGGGTTTGGTTTATTGATCCTGGAAATCAAAAAGACGACGTTAGAGAATTTATTCCAGAAAAGTTTGTTGAAGAATTTGGAAACGTAAATTCAACAGTTTCGCATAAGGCAAAAATATCGATTGAACATGTTAAGAATCTAAAAAATAAAGATACAAATGACGTTTCGGATGCGATAGTTGTTAGTGGCGTTCCAAAAGACTACGGAAAATTTGATGGAAATACCGATTATGGGTTTAGTAAAGATGCAAAGATGAACATTCGTCTTTGGTGGGTTGGAAACAAAGATGGTTCAATGAGCAACGAAAATATGGTAAAGCTTGTTTCCAGTTCTGTAGAAGAGCCTAAAGAAGACGAAAATCATAAGAAAATAGATTCATGGGATGTTCCATTGCGTAATGGAACTTACACGCTTGGCAATGGAAAGATAATTCTTACTCATAACGAGTCTAATGGTAAAGAATCTGGCAAAGAATCTGGCAAAGATAGCGATAGTGAAGATAACAAGGGCAGTGAAGATAACAAAGAGAATAGAAGTGCTGAGAATAAAAAAGAAAAGTTTGAAAAAGTTGGAGATATGATCGATCTTTTAGACGGCAATACGGCTAAAAGTGGAATGTATGTTTTTGTTTATGAATTCCCAGGTTCTTCTAGAGCGCAAGAGTTTAAGACGTCGTTTAATAACGAAGATAGTAGAAGCTTCTTTGATAGAAATAAGCCTGTTACTGTGACTGTTAATAAGGCGGAGGATGCTAGTGGTAAGGGTGAGCCTGGAAAGGGTGAGCCTGGAAAGAGTGAGCCTGGAAAGAGTGAGCCTGGTAAGGGTGAGCCTGGTAAGGGTGAGCCTGGTAAGGGTGAGCCTGGAAAGCAGCAGCCTGGTGGTTCTAGTGAAAAGCCTGGTAAGCAAGATCCTGGTAAGCAGGATAATCCTGGAGGTTCTAGTGAAAAGCCTGGTAAGCAAGATMSTGAAAAGCCTAGTAAACAAGATCCAGGTAAGAGCGAGCCTGTTGGTAGTGGAAATGTTACAGGTAGTGAAGTTGATCCAAAGACGTCTCCTAGTGGTGGCGTTGTAGATAATATTATTTCAAAGCAGAATCCTCAGAATCCTCAAAATCCTCAAAATCCGCAAGGTTCTGGTGTGCAAGCTGGCGATACTAATCAATCTGGTAGCACACAGGGTTCTGGGAAAAACGAGCCTGGTAAGCAGGAGCCTGGTAATGTGAATCCTGGAAAAGAGCAGTCTGGTAATGCGAATCCTGTGAAGAGTGAGCCTGGTGCGCAAAAGCCTAGTGGTTCTAGCGAAAAGCTTAGCGGCACACAAGGTTCTAGTGCGCAGAATGAAGTTGCTGGCACACAGTCTGGCAGAGCGCAAGTTGGCAACAATGCGCAATCTGGTGTAAACGCTGGAGCGAATAATAATACGCTCGGTGCGCAAGTAGATGCTGGAACCAATAATACAGTTCATCAAAATGCAGATGCGACTGCTAAGAGTAATGCTAAGAGTAATGCTAATAACGATAAAATTAATGAAAAAAACAATAAAAAAGATAATCAAAGTAATGTTAATGCGGATTCTCAGCATAAATCTGAGCATGTTGAAGGCAAGGAAGATAGCAAGGAAGGTAAATATACAGCTACTAAATCAGGTGCTATTCAGAGAGGTGATTCTAAGAAGGTTGATACTCATCAAAGCGCTACTCAGCAGGGAGATTCTAAACAGGGAGATTCTCAGTATGGAGATAATCAACAAGTAAGCGACTCTAATGTAGAGCAGAACTCGCAGCCAAATAATCAATATGTAAGTGGAGCAAAGAATTCAAAACGACGCCATGCTCGTCTAGGTGCTAATGTTGGGCATCTAGTAACAACTGGCGTAAAAGTTGAAACAACATTAATGTTCTCTCTGGCTATATTGCTTATTGCAGGATCTGTGATTTTGGCAAAACGTGTAAGCTACATTGCATAAAATCTCTCATAAAATATTTGATTCAGATGTGCATAAATTTGTAAAACATGTATGTTGAGATATATTAATAAAGTATTAAAACAGATAAAAATAGTTGCGTTGTATAATATGCATAATTTATTCTATAAACATAGCTTTTTGGCGCTTATAGTTTTGCGTACTATACAACGCACAATTATTATGTAAATAGTATATAAAAGCACTGTTTTCAAATGAGGTTTTTATGAGTGACTACAACATAGATAAAGAAAAGATGTTGGTTCGCTTGCATAGAGTATGTGGGCAAGTTCACGCTGTTGAAAATATGGTTGAAAAAGGGGAAGACTACAACAACATTCTTATGCAACTTTCTGCATCTACGGCAGCTCTTAGGGCAGTTGCGCTTATAGTTGCTCATCAAGAAATATCAAAGGCCTTAGAAGAAGCGCAAGACGCTGGAAATAAAAAGGTTACAGATAAGAAAGTTGCAGAGCTTGTAGACGTTGTAGATCACTTAATGCGCTACGATAAGTCGTGATTTGTGATTTGCGATTTGTGATTTGCGATTTGTGATTTGCGATTTGTGATTCTAGCGGTTGCATATAATCTTTTGTAGCTTTAAGACTGTTTGAATTGAAAACGATTTGAATATTGAATATCGAATGTCGAATATCGAATGTCGAATGTCGAATGTCGAATAATATTGAATATCGAATATGAAGAATATGCGAACCGTAACTGATTTATGTGAGAATCCTGCGCACTTTGCTTTTGTGGAAAAGAAGTCCGAGTTTATTTCGGACGCTTGCCACGTTTCTAGTGCTGAAGAAGCGCTTGAGTTTGTAGAGTCAATTAGGATGATTCACCCCAAAGCAAGGCATGTTGCGTACGCTGCGATTTACGCAGATAAAAATGGCAGATTGTGCGAGCGTATGAGCGATGACGGCGAGCCATCTGGCACTGCAGGTAAGCCGATTTTAGATGTTATTAGGTCTTCTAATGTTGTAGACGCAGTTGTAACAGTTACGCGCTATTTTGGTGGGATTTTGCTTGGCTCTGGTGGTTTAATAAGAGCGTATTCTGCTTCGGCTGCAGGTGCTATAAAGTCTAGTAAAATAGCGGATATTGTAGAGTGTAATTGTTTTTCTTGCAAAGTTGAGTACTCGCATTTAAGAATGTTTAAGCATTTATTGTTAAAAAATAATGCGGAAATTATAAGCGAAGAATACGGCGTTTCTATTGAATTAACAGTGAGTTTGCCGCGTGAAGAATCAGATAGATTCATTGAAGCAGTAAAAAATACATTTTCGGGAGTAATAATTCCAGATTTTTGTGGTGTTTGCACTAGAATTTGCTGATTTTTATTTTAGTGATTCTTGTTTGATTCTTATTTGACACTTGTTTGATTCTTGGTTTTAAGATTTGTGTTGCAAAGCTGATAGATTAGATAAGTGATTAAGCAAAGGTTGGTGAGTCGTTTATGAATGATACGCAAAAGCTTAATGGCGTTGAGCAAAACGATGATTTAGGCAATGGTGCAAGCCGCGATTTATCTATTGAATCTAATGATTCTAGCAATTCATATGAGCCGTTAACCGCAGTGTATGAGCATTTAAGGCATTCCAGTGATTCTAAAGAATTGCATGAATTTGCTGTAAAAGAGTTGCCAGATAGGTCTGATCAGGCAGGATTTTCTAGAGCGACTGCACTTTTGGAAGCTGTAGCAGGCAATTCAAACACTCCAGAAGAAGATCGCATTCACTTAGCAACAGTAATGCCATTCCCGAATATCTTGGTTAAGCTTTCTCAAGACGAATCAAGTAATGTTCGCTTAGCTGTTGCAAAGAACGAAAATGCTAAGAATTGGCTAGTTGGAAGGCTTACTAAAGATTCTTGTGCAGAAGTTAGAGATGCTGCTTTGTGCAATCCGCGAACATCTTGGAAAATGCGATTAGAAGGTGCGCAAACAAATGGTGTTAGCACAAAAACGTTGGATTACTTGGCTTCTCTTGGTGCAAGCGAAGAAAGTGACGATTCTCCTGTGCTCTCTGCAATGGTAAGAAGAGCAGTGGCTCTTAATCCTGGTGTGTCGCAGCCAACTTTGATTGCTTTGTCTAAAGATAAGGACTCAGATGTCTCGCTTGCTGCGTCAAAAGTCTTAAATAAGTCTTAAATATAAAAATAAGTCTTGAGTATAAAAGTAAAATGAATAATAATTGCATACGTTTGCATTAAAACCCCACAAATAGACTCGATGGAAAATATGAACAATAAAAATGAAGAAACAGTGCAGCCAACAAGTCCGTTAATACATTTGGCTGAACTAATGGGCGTTCGCTCAAAATTTGTTGGATCGGATGGCGTAGAGCACAAAATCGCAGATAGCGTGCTTGTAAAAGTATTGCGCTCGCTATGCGTAGAAGCTCAAAACAATAAGCAAATCGAAGAAGCAACTCAAAAAATTCTTAACGAGCGTCATACTCGCCTAGTTGCTCCAACAGTTTTGCACACAGTTGGTAAAGAAAGCGAAGTAAGTATAAATACTGGGATTTTAGAGTATCCTACAGCAACGCTTATTTTGGAAGATGGCAGTGAATACAAGGGTGATTTGCAGATTTTGCCTTCTCAAAATGACGTTGCAATTCCAGTAGACGGCAAGTTTGTAGCAACTTCTCTGCTTAAGATTCCTGCAGACGTTCCAATGGGCTACCACACTTTGCGTGTTAGTGTTGAGAACCGCGTAGAAGAGGCCACTCTTATTAGTGCGCCAGAAAGCATTGATACGATTGAAAAGCTAGAAAAAGATGGCAAGCAAATTTGGGGTTGGATGGCTCAGCTTTATTCAATCCGCTCTTCTAAGTCTTGGGGAGTTGGCGATTACGCAGATTTGGCGGATTTGCTTGTTAAAGCTAAAGAAAAGTCGGGAGCGGACTTTGTTCTTGTAAATCCGCTTCACGCTGGAGAGCCAGTTGCTCCGTTAACGCCTTCGCCATATTTGCCTGTTGCTAGGTCTATGGTAAACGTTACGTATATTCGCCCAGAAAGCATTCCAGAATATAATCTTCTTAGTGAGCAAGATCGCAAAAGTGTTGACGATTTGCATAGTCAAGTAGAGCCGCTTAATAATGATGCGCAAATTATTGATCGCGACGCAATGTGGCGCGTAAAAATGCACGCTTTGTGGATTATTTTTAAGTCGGGCATGTCAGATAAGCGCGCGCAAAAGTTTGAAGCGTTTAAGAAAGATATGGGAGACACGCTTGAATCCTACGCAACTTGGTGCCTTTGCTACGACAAGTGGGGTGCGCCTAATGGCGATGATTGCTGGGAGAAGCATCTTACTAAAGATTCCGATGAGATTAGCGCTTTAGCAAAGCAATTCCCAGATACGCTAGAGTTTTATCGTTGGCTTGAGTGGGTTGCGTTCGGCCAGTTGCACGATGCGCAAATGGCAGCTAAAAAAGCAGGAATGCGCATTGGAATTATGTCGGATATGGCTGTTGGCGTGCATCCAGCAGGATCGGAAGTTTGGTGGAATCCAGAGCGATTCGCCAATGGTGCTTGCGTTGGTGCGCCTCCTGATTACTTCAATCAGCAAGGTCAAAACTGGTCTCAGCCTCCGCTTAATCCATTTGAGCTTGATCGCACAGGCTTTAAGACCTACAGAGATATGGTTCATGGCATGTTTGCTTCTGCAGGAGCTGTGCGAATCGACCATATTCTTGGACTTTTCCGACTTTGGTGGATTCCAGAAGGATCTACTCCAGGAGACGGAGCTTATGTTTACTACGATGCAAACGTTATGCTTGGCATTCTTGCGATTGAAGCCACGCGCGCAAATGGCGTTGTAGTTGGAGAAGATCTTGGCGTTGTGCCAGCTGAAGCTCTAGAAGTTTTGGCTAAAAACAAGGTTCTTGGATGCACGGTTGAGTGGTTTGAGCAGAGAGATGGCGCGTTCCGCGAGCCTAAGAAGTGGCGCGAAATGACGCTTGCATCTGTAAATACTCACGATATGCCACCTGCTGCAGGGTACTTAAACTACGAGCATGTTAATATTCGCGAGCGTTTGAATCTTCTTACTGGATCTGTAGAAGAGTTCCGCGCAGACGCTGTTAAAGAGCATAATGCAATGCTTAAGATGCTTGTTTCTGGCGGATTCTTAAGCGAAAGTGTGCTAGAGGACGAGTCGCAGCATGAGCAAGAGATTGTAGAAGCGTTGTATAAAGCGCTTAAAGCTGCGCCTTCTAAGTTGCTTGCTGCGTCGATTGTTGACGCCACTGGCGAGCACAGAGCGCAAAATCAGCCTGGAACTAACGACGAATATCCAAATTGGCGTATTCCTTTGGCGGATGCTGATTGCAATCCTGTTCTTTTGGATGATTTGTTTGACTTGCCTAGAGTTAAGTCTTTAGCGCAAATCATGAATAAATAGAGATGAATAAATAGAGGTAGATGCGTTATTAATTGCGGGCTGCAGCGTTTGTTTTTGACTTGCGAGCGTTGTAGTCCGCATTTGCATAACGTTGTAGTCCGTGTTGTAGTCCGTGTTGTATGTAAAATAGAAGTTTGCAAATAGTCGTCATATGGCGATATACTTGCAGATTGTTGTGTTTCCCTAAGGGGTCCTTCAAAGCGCTTTTCCCACTCGCCATCGAGGACTTTCAGGGAGCCCACGGATTATGAGTAGAGTATCTTCTATAAACCAAGAAGATATAAAGCTCGAAACACAATAGAGAAAAGGTACGATTGTGAAGACTTTCACACCGAAACCAGCAGAT
>QWCD01027891.1_pt1 | contig 16657 bp, 10 predicted proteins | sample 1972461 | NCBI WGS metagenome assembly QWCD01 (sample SAMN09866717, study PRJNA288562) | Human vaginal metagenome isolate term4_vaginal, whole genome shotgun... | isolation source: vagina | host: Homo sapiens | place: USA: California | reverse complement strand
CCAGTACCGTAGGAGAACAAGCCGATTTTTTGACCTGAGTAAAGGAGACAGGCCTGTCTCCTTTACTCTCAGGTCAAAAAATCGGCTTGTTCTCCTACGGTTCTGGCGCTGTAGCAGAATTTTTTAGCGCAACACTTGTTCCAGACTGGCGTAGCGCGCTGTTTTCTAATCAGCACTTAAAGTCGCTAAATAATCGCACGCAATTAAGCGTTTCGCAATACGAGGAGATGTTTAACAGCGCAGCGCCTTATTCTCCGCAGGATTTTATAAGCAGCCAGAAGAATCGAAGTGACGCGCGATTCGTACTTGACTCCATCACATCTCAAGAGCATAACTATCGTTCTATCTAGCTGTAGTGCGATTGTACCAAAATACGGCAGGTCGTCGCGCAAACACACTACGCATACACACAAAAACAAGCCAAAAACGTTGATATATCAAGGGTTTTTGGCATGAAAAAAGGGTTTCTAGCGATTTGCTAGAAACCCCGTTTGCGGATGAGGCGAGATTCGAACTCGCGGTAGGTTTCCCTACAACGGTTTTCAAGACCGTCTCCTTAGACCGCTCGGACACCCATCCATGTGTGATTGCTACGCAGTATGCACATCAATCACACAAGCGAATAGCCTACCATAATCCCTAGGAAAACGCACATACTCGTATCTAGTCGCGCCTATTTCCCAGCAACTCCAGCAAGTACACAAACATGTTGATGAAGTCCAAATAAAGATTAAACGCGCAAATAATCGAAATACGTTTAATCATTTCTGGCTGATCAGCATACGCTTCAAAAATCGCACGAGTTTTCTGTGCATCGTAAGCCGTAAGACCTGCAAAAATCAGCACTGCAATCGCAGCAATAAATCGCATTGTTCCAGCACTTGGAGCAACAAACATAAGAATTACCTGACTCACGCACAACACCAGCAAAGCCACCATAAGAATAGGACCAGCCTTAAGCATATTCACTTTTGTAGTGAGCGCAAGCATTGTAAGGCACAGGAAGAATCCAGCAGTTAAAGCCAAAACCATTGCAATAGAGCCGAGACTAAACACAGTAAAAATCGTACTAAGCGTAAAACCAGTAAGCGCAGCATACGCATAGAACATCGCACGCGCAGCAAAAACGCTCATTTTCATAACGCGCATTCCAAGCACAACAGCAAGCACCACTTGCGCAATAATAATGCCGAAGAAACCAAACCTACCCGTAGCATACAAGTAAGAGTAAAGCGCACCCGTGCTTTGCGTAAACATTGCAACAAGCGTTGTAACTATTAAGCCAACGGTCATCTCTGCGTAAACGCGACGCACACTCACTCGCTCTGCCTGCTCGCGCACATAAGTAGCCTGCGAGTCTACAATTGTTGGGTTTTGCGCAAAATCGCCAGCATAATTGCCGTTAAAACTTCCAAAATCTCCCATAAATCCTCCTAAATCCTTATAAAACACTATAAAACATTATAAAGCCCTATAAATCCTTAAGTATCTAATTATAGTACATTTGTACGACTATGCGTGTCGTGCTACAAAAAGCGGAAATGTAGGTCGTCGTTCGCGCGGTCTAAACGCGCGAACGTCTTCGCCGCACGTAAAGTCCACTGGACTTTACGTTTAAGCGGCTCAGCGCTCCGAATTGCTTTTTCGCACTACGCTCTAAGCGCGAAGGCAGGTCGTCGCGCGCTCACGACTCAGGCGCATCCTCCACTCGCGGCGCACCATTAATATCGCGATGAATCCCCTGCATCTTCGCCTCAATTGCCTGCAAATTCTGCGCGCACTCAAGCAGCGTCTTAGAATGCTCCGCCAACTTTGCGTCTGGCAAATCCGCCTTATAACGCAACGCGTGCTCCAAACTAGCCCAATAATCCATTGCAATTGTGCGGAATTGCACCTCAACAGGCGTGTAATGCGCGCCCGACGACAAAAACACTGGCACAGCGTAAATCACATGCAAACTGCGGTACCCATTCGGCTTTGGGTTTTTAATGTAGTCCTTAACTTGCAGCACCTGAATATCCGTTTGCTTGGAAAGGTATTGCGCAACCGCATACACGTCGTCGCGATAGTTGCAAATCACGCGGATTCCAGCCACGTCGAACAGGTTGTCGCGAATCGAACGCGTTGATATGCTTAAGTTTCTGCGGCGCAGCTTCTCAAAAATCGAGTGCACGGATTTTAGTCGCCGCTCCATGTGATGCACTGGGTTGTGCGAAAATCGCACCTGAAACTCGCCGTCCAAAATCTCCAGCTTCGTGCTAATTTCGTACATCGCGCCTTCGTACACTTGCATCATGTTTACGAATTCGTCCATTTGCTCGGGCGGAAGATGCGGCGTTTCGCTTTTTATAGGTGATTTTTGCGCGGACTTTTCGTCTGCGGTTGCTTGCGACTTTTCCGCGGCAGCGTCTGGCGACCCACCATCGCCAGCCCCTTGCAAGCTGGCGTAAAGTTCGGCCAAATTTAAACGATTATGACGATCAAGTATCACGTCTTTTTATTTTACTCGCAATTTTGCTATAAGTCTGATAATCGCCTGGGAATATGCACAAGCGACAACATGTAGTGCGATTGCGCGACGACCTTCCTTCGCGCTTAAAGCGTAGCGCGCGAACGACTTTCCGCACTTTGTACCAAATTTGACCTAAATCACGTACAAAATGCGGAAAAGATTGACGCACTTTGTACCAAAATCCGCCTAAAACACGTACAAAAAAGCGGAACACAACTCCGCACTTTGTACCACATTTGACCCAAAACACGTACAAAACGCGGAAAAGATTGACGCACTTTGTACCAAAATCCGCCTAAAACACGTACAAAAAAGCGGAACACAACCCCGCACTTTGTACCACATTTGACCCAAAACACGTACAAAACGCGGAAAAGATTAATCGAGAATGTTGTAAATCACGCAACGGCCACAGGAATTCCCGCAGAAAGCAGCTTCTTCTTAAACTCAAGCGGATTCAAGATATCGCAATAATCAAATCGCACAACCCTAACAACTCCGCAATCCATAAGCCACCGCTCTCTATTGCGTTCTTTCCTAACTGCATCACGATTATATCTATATAAGTTATTTGTGCTGAAGTTGTTGATATTTTCAACACTTCCATCAAAATCCTCAGTACGCAAGTCGTAAGCAGCCGAGCGGTTATCAAACAAAGTTCTATCTTCAATCAAATATTTATCAGTGCCATCCAGCTCGCCAACAATAATTTTTCCGTTAACTTTCCACATAAAATCTGCGCGATATGGGCTCTGTGGATAATTCGGGTTTGGAAACTCGTGCTGCAATTCTGGTTCCACAAAACCAAGCTCAAGCATTATCGCCCGCGCAAGTGACTCTCCGCCGTTCTCGCTCTTAGGGTTCGCATAGTTTACCAAAGTCTCCATTCGCGACAAAACATCAAATTCATCGGTGCCAAGAAAATTTGGATTGTTAATAGGCGAATAATTTACACCATAAAAATCCGCGTTTTTTGGATTCTGAACACTGTTCAAGAACTGCGGCGTATCGCTACAACAATCCATGGAGCCGTAAAATTTACGACAAACACGCAAAATTTTGTTAAGATCTTCACCTTTTCGAGCAGCAGAATCGAAAGTTGCTAGCGACTCGGCGAACGACCCCTTCCAAGCGCACACGTAGAGAACGTTGTAAATGCTGGCAACATGACTAATAGCAAGTTCTTCATCAGTCGCAATATGACCAAATGACGATGCTGTCAAAAAATTCGTATTTTTTACTGTGCCGCTATTAGCGCTTGTGCCCTTGCCAATAATTGTGCCGTTGCTCACATTTTTATGTCTATTTTTAGTAAAATCATCTAGCCTTATACCAGATTCATCTTCTATTATGTTTGGAAGTTTTAGTCGGCTATATTTGTGTCTAAATGCACTTCGCACCGATTTTTTCCGCTCTAAATCAGATTTTTTCTTGTTCGAAGCAAATTTTTCCGCATAACTAGACGACACGTATATTTCGGTAAGCGAATGATGTATGTAAGGCAAGTGAACCACCTCCAACCCCAGGAGCACGGCGGCAGTTTCGCCAGTAAAATTCCACTTTTTTATCTTTATCTTGTTTGTAAGAGTGACTGCAATACGCTTAACTTTATCTTTGTACAGCAATTGATCCCAGTGATCACGAATAGCGTAGAAGCCGTAATATGGCTCTACTAATTTTCCTGATTCTAAGCAGCGTCGCAAGTCTGTTCGAGAATTGCTTTGAGAAGCCATAAGACATGACTTAGAATTCTCTGACTCAATAAGTTTTTTAAATAATTTATCGGGTATGCCGTTAATATTTATTTTCTTTGACATATGTTGATAATAAATAACGTTGTTTTTGTATGTAAAGAATTTTTTATCAATGTGGTTAAAGGCTATAAAACGTTGAAAAAGCGGAAAAGTTGACGCACTTTGTACCACATCTGATCTAAATCACGTACAAAAAGCGGAACCAATTGACGCACTTTGTACCAAATTTGACCCAAAACACGTACAAAAAGCGGAACCAATTGACGCACTTTGTACCAAATTTGACCCAAATCACGTACAAAAAGCGGAAGTATCGCTCGCGTGTTACAGCGCGCTACGCTCTAAGCGCGAAGGCAGGTCGTCGCGCGCTCATCACTTTGCGCGCAGTTTAACCACGCCGCGCCCAACCCATAGTATGTGCTTGCCGCGAATATCCCACTTGCGCCGCCTCTTACCAGCCGCCGCCGTAATCATCATGGAAAGAATCGCCGCCGAGAATATCATCGCTATAACAAACAGCGTCATCCAAAGCGGCCACTGCACATGGTCCTCTGGCGCCGCAACAGGGTCTGGCAGCACGCGGTACCCCGTAACAAGCAGCCTATGCGAGTTAATTCCGTACGGCGTGCACGTAAGCAGCGTTGCCAAATCGCGCCCAGGCTCGCGCTGCAGCAAGCTTATATCGTGCGGATCCACCACGTTTATGCGAAACACCTTGTATCGCAAAGTCTCACCTTGCACGTCTAGATAAAAGTAGTCGCCTTTTTTAAGGTCGGTTAGCGAGTCAAACATGGTTGCGTTCGGCAAGCCCGTGTGCGCGGTGATCACGGTGTGCCGCCCCTTACCGCCCACTGGCAAAATCCGTGCCATACAGGTGCCCCGCGCCTCGCGCCAGCGTCTCTTGCAATGTGCCGTGGTAAATCGGCAGCTTTACGCCAATCTTCGGAATTTTTACAATGCCAATAATGCCCATCGGCTCCTCAAGTGTTTTAAGGTAGCGCTTATAGCCAGGCGTGTTGACTATGCTTTCCTGACCGTCGCCGCCGTACGGGTCTCGCGTGAGCATATCCTTGCGCGTTGCGTTGTAGCGCTTTGCTGCGCGAATGTGCGCGCGCCGCACGTCGCCAGCCTGGTCGTGGTTGTACTTATCGTACGCAGTGGAAATCTCCTTAGAAACGTGATTATTCCACAGCGTTGAACACACAGGGTAGCTAAAGCACAGAATTCCTGCAAGAACCAGCGCAATCGGCTCTATAATGCGCATCAGCGTGCTTTTCTTTTTAGTTATCTTTTTAGTTGTTTTTTTAGTTTTAAGTGTATTTTGGTTTATTTTTTTGTTTTGGCTTGAGATTGAGCGTGGAGTTTGTTCTTCGGCTGCTTGCGACTTTTCCGCTAGCAAATCACTCACACCAGCCACACTGCTCGTGCCAGCCACACTGGAGGTACGCTTCGCCTTATTCTTGAACAATTTAGCAACCGCGCGCTCACTCAATGAGCTGCACCAATTGCTAACATCGGCTAGCTTCATAACTCCTCCAAGCTCAAGCTATTGAATGAAATAACTCCGCACTTTGTACCACATTTGACCCAAATCACGTACAAACTCGGGAAAGATTAGAGCACTTTGTACCAGAACACGCCAGCGTAGAAACAAAATGCTCAACGCATTTTGTTTTAAGCGCTGCAGCGTGTCTTCTGGTACAAAGTGCCTAAATCTTTTGCATGATTAAACCAAACGCCATCTAATCCAGCGTTGGCTAATCACACACAATCACGCAGCCTGCTCTTCTTCCTTCTTGCGATTCTTAAGGAATACGAACATACCAGAGCCAACAAGACCGAGGCCAATAAGCGCAAAGATAATCACGCCTGCAGCACCAGTCTTTGGAAGGTTAAACCAGTTCTTGCCGTTTCCATCAGGACCACCGTTTGGAAGATCCCTGAAGGTGTATGTGAACGTCTCAGTGTTAGCGTTCCATTCGCTTCCAGCTTTTTGAATCTTTACCTTTTCTACCTTTGGAGACAAAGCAAATCCGTCTGGAGCCTGGGTTTCCACAACGTAGAAATCTTGACCAACCTTTGCCTTGAAAGCATTAGTCAAACCAGCATTAGCCTCAGCAGTACCAGGCGTTCCATTCTCTGCATTCGTAAAGCCTTTAGCCTTAGAAGCACCATTGCAATTAGTTGTGCGAGTAGTATCTGCAGCGCAATTATTAGCATCAGTCTCATTAGCGAAGATTTCAAACTTAGCTTTACCAAGAGCTTCGGTCTCTTTAGCTCCGTTAACCTTCTTAATCTGGAAGTTAGCAAGAGTCACTGTAGACTTTGGATCTGGTGTTGGAGTGACAGGTGGATATGAAGGTAGGTCTTTATTGTGACCAGGCTGGAAACCGTACTTGTTAACAAGGTCGCCAACGGCAACAGTTGTCTTAAGAGAAAACTCAAGCTTAACCTCTAACTGTGAAGGTTTAGACTTATCAGTATCAGCATTAAGTGTATCTGCAATAGCTTTACGTCCATCTTCAGTAAACGTTATCTTAATGCGACTACGAGTAGCTTCATTAGGAGTATCAGCAATACTAACGTTGTAGTAAGTCTTACCGCTTGCCGCTTTAAGATCCTTAGAACCAATCTTCACGCTCTTAACAACATCATTGCTGGAATTATAAGCAGACTTCAACGCGTCATCCCACACAGCAAAATCAGTGAAATCATCAGCCGTATATTTGCCTACTTCATTAGTGGTGTTAGTCTGAACAGAAGTCGTAATAGTGTATGGCAAGGTATCGCCACCACCGACCATTGCAGAAGTATCTGCTGTCTTGTGAATAGCATCAGCAGTATAGACGTTCTTAGGGTCAACTGTTACATCGTACTTGTAGGTATTATCCTTATTCTTCGCATCGCGAGTGACTTCTGGAATAGTCATGAAGAATGGGCTAGAAAGTAGCGCATAATCTTTAGCGGCTTGAGTTTCAACAACCTTATACAAGCCGATTGCAAGGTTATCGAACTTTGCGACACCTGTACTATCAGTTGCCTTCTCTTCAGTACCAGTATCAAGAGTAATTTTATCTGTATCCTTGAGATCTGGTGTTTTGTTAAGTGTATCAACCATAGCAGCAACATCTAGCCAGTTAGAATAGTCTTTAAGGTTAACAGTTTTCTTATTAAGCGTAAGAACCTTGTAAACCTTAAACTTTGCACCTGCTACAGTAGTCTTTTTTGTCTGCTTACCAGATTTGTCGGTTTCATCCTTGTACTTGGTAATCTTAATGGAACCTTTTTTATCACCAATAGTTTTATCCCATGGAGCCTTTTCTGGAGTCCCAGCCCAAGCGGAGCTGCCAGCAACCACGGCGCCAGCAACGCACAGCGTGCCAGCCATCGCGAGCGAGGCCACCGCGGCCACGCACTGCTTTGTTATCTTATTCATAATTTCTCCTTGTTTGTTTTGTTCTTGCGAACACTTTGAGAGATATGTGTTATGTTTTGTGTTGCGCACGGTCGGCGGAGTCATCGCAAAGCCGCATGAACTCTGTCGGCGGCTACGATTTGCGCCGCGCGCAGCAAGATTAAATCCGAACCATGCTTCGGCATAATTGTCGTTACTATGTAACGCAACTACGTAACGCCATTGCCGACATATGGAACGTTGACACTGCAGTTTTTAAGCTGCAGAAAATTTTCATCAGCATCGCCACCTTTCGCTACGTCGCCTTAAAGCGCGAAGCTTTTTGGCAGTTTTGCGGATAAAAGCTTTAATTTGCACATTGCGCATCAGTGTCTCGCGCAACAACGTCTCAAGCATCGCGCGCCCCCACTTCGTCTGATCAAGGAAGAACCCAGCCGCCATCGCACCCGTGCCAAGCACGCACACCACGCTCATAAGCATGTTCCAATTTACGCAGTCTTCCCCGCCCGTCTTAGGCAAGTTAAATGGCTCCACAACATGCACTGGGAAGAACTTTGCGGCGTAGTCAATGCCACTCGTGCCCTTAAAGTTCATAACGCTAACAATATCTTTGCCACTGGTAACATCAATCGTGTGGTCCGTACCAACAGCCGCCTTGTACTCGTCCAAAGCTTTTAGCTTCAACGCAAACACTGCGCAATAGTATTTTCCAGTATCTGTAGGCGCTTGAGCGTTTGAAATAAATCCGCGCGAACGCTCCATAGTTTTGCCAGTGCTATCGAAAAGTAAAGGGTTATTTAATACATCAGTATCGCAACCATCACCATTATTCTTACCTTTACGGCATTTCTCCTGCTGCTGGAAGTTCGCATGTCCCCACACCTTCTGATTATCGCCGCCGTTAAGCTTAAAGAACAGCTTATCAAGATTTTCGCTCCAAAACTGAGTTTGGCTCTTGCTATTCGCATCCCTGCATAGCGTTCTTAGCGTAATGCCATCGCGCTTGGCGGTAGACCACGAGTCAACACCAAGGTCGTTCAGCAGGCCGATTCCGCGCATAACAGTAACGCCAGCCACTCTGTCAACATTTGCAATGTTATCTGTGGAGTCAACAGTGCCATTATCAGTAACGGAATTATACGCTTTGTGGTCAAACTGCTTATAAACGTCAACATGCAAATCTGGGTTGTTAATTGCTGGTCTAGTAACTTTCACCTTTGCGTAGATAGGGTGATCCTTGTTAATCGAGCCTTCGCCGTCCGAAGTGGTGCCGTCTGGATAATGAACCCTAATCTCGGCATAGTAGTAGCCATCATCCTGCCACTTATCTGGGCGGAAAGTGACGGAGCCTTTCTTGGTTGCGTTCTTATCTTTTGCTTCCGACTTACCATCAGCTTTGTTGTCTTCGCCGTCTTCAAAGTTAGCCCAAGGCAAGCGGCCTGCATTCGCTTTATTAATATCGCTAGCTTTAACAAAGCGCTTAATCTCGTACCAAGTGCCAGCAGGCAAAGTGCCTTCCTTAACGTTTTGCAAGTCGAAATCAGAAACGCCGTTGGCATTAACCTCGGTGCTACCCTCGGTGACCTTCTTCTTGCTTTGCGGTGCACCAGAACTTATAGCTGCCTTCCTAGCGTTATAAGTGCTACCTGCCTCAATCGTTGGAATATTGGTGTAGGTAGGGTTATACAGCTGATTGTCGTTATGAATACGAATCGCAAATGTGCTAGTTTTGTAGCCCTGGCCGTCTGTGCCGTAAGGATTACCCTTAGCGTTCAGCACACCGTCAACTGGATCAACATTCTTCTTGCTCTTGTCTTTCTTATTCTTCTCGATATTGCCCTTAACCGCCTTCTCAAACGCCGCAGACTTATCGTCTCCCCTTATAACGTATACCTTGCACTCGTAGTCGCCAGTCTTTTGAGCCTTGCCGCCAAAACTACCGCGCGTCTGCTCGGAAGCGCCATCACCGTCGTATAGGTAGTTGTCTTTATCGCAACTACTACCGCCTTTAATACGGCACTGCTCCTGCTGCTTAAAGCTAGCGTGCTTCCAGACTTTCTCGCTCTTAAACCTTAAGCCGTCTTTTTCGATTTCTTTCGCACCCGACTTTGTGTTATTAACATGACCAGGCAGAGTGTTGTAAGTATAATCGCTATACTTACCGTCTGTTCCCTTCTTAGAGCAGATTACATGCTGATGCAAGTTGCCAACAGACTTAGTCATCCACGAGTCGAAAGTTGCATCGTTAGGTAACGACTCACCTACTTTAAGGTCGTAGCCGTTGCCCATACCAATATTGCTGTAACGCTTATACAAATCTAGCCTAAGCTTATTATTAGCGTCGTCGCGCGTAACCTTCACCTTTGCATACACAGGGTGCTTGTAGTTAATAGATTCTGGCTGATCCGTAGATGTGCCGTCTGGGTAGTGCACAACAACCTCGGCCCAATACTCGTCCTTATCCTGCCACTTATCTGGGCGGAATGTTACGGCGCCGTACTCGCGAGTTGACTTAGGGTCTTTATCTTTTGCCTCGTTCTTGCCATCTGCCTTATTGTCTTCGCCGCCTTCAAAGTTAGCCCAAGGGTACGTCTTTGCCTTACTATTGTTTGCGTCTGCGCTCTTAATCAGCCTCTTAATCGTAAACCACGTGCCTTTTGGCAGGTCTTCTTTCTCAACAATGCCATCTTGGTCTTCCTTTGGAACGCCATTGCCGCCCTTAATGTTCTTTGGCTGCTTCGAAGAATTGCCATTGTGCTCGAAATCGTCAAGCTTAAACTTACCAGCTTCAATAGTGCCAGTCTTCACGTAAGTAGGGTTGTACTTTTGGTTGTCTTTGAGCTTAATCTTAAAGTGGAAGGAGTCTACAGTCCACTGTGTGCCTCTAGTGGATGCAAAAGTGTTGCCAATATCAAAAGCAAAGCCATAGTTTGCGCCTTGCTTAACTAAGCCATCAAACGTTTTCAGCGCACCGTTGTATTGCTTCCCTGCTCCAGTGTGAGCCTCGTGGAACGCAAACACCTTGCACTCGTACTCGCCCGCTTTTTTAGGCGTGCCGCCAATCAGCGCGCGAGAACGCTCCATAGTGCTGCTGTTCCACTCTCCCTTAGAAAGGTATTGATTGCCATCTGTGCAGTTACCATTCGCACACTTAGGGTCATTGTCTCGAATCCACTGGCGGAAGCCCTGGAATTGCAAACCATCAACGTCGCCGCTTGGTGTGCCGCCCTTGCCACCATTAGGCGTTAGCAGCGTGTACGGAGCATTAAGGTCATCCTTCCTATGGCACACAGCGCGGAAGGTAATAGGACCCTTTGCGTTAGTGGACCACGAATCCAGCACAATGCCGTCATCCTTGGCGCCTTTACCAATCGCCTGTCCTTTTGTAAGCTCGCGCGGCTTTTGGTTACTCGCATTGTGGTAGTTAATATCGCCGCCAAATGCGTTATTATCTATGCTCTTGCCGTTAAGAAGCTTAAGAGTCAAATCCTGAGGTTTACTAGTAACTGTAAGGTCTTCTACCTTAACGGGAGCTGCAACAATACTACCATTATTGCCAGCATCTGGATCCCTAGACGTTGAACCATCTGGATACGTAACGAGTACAGGCGTGCTGTAAGACTGACCAACATTCGACTTATCTGGAGTAAACGTAACCTTGCCGTTATTAGTGTTGTCTTTACTAATGTTAGACCATTTAAGAAACTTAGGAGCATATGGGTATTTTTTGCTGTCGTAATCCTTAAGCTCAAACTTAGTTCCTTTAGGCAGCGGGCCGTCCATAATCCAATTCTTGCCATTCGATACGCTCTTAGGCTCCGCGCTTGTAGCAGTACCAACAGTGTAGTAACCGTTGCCTTGCTTTATGTTATGCACAACCGTTTCATCGTAATGCGGGTTGTAGATAGACGCTTGCGAGACAACCTTGATTTTGACTTGCTGATACTCATCCCAATGACCATCATCTCCACCATGAGCACACCAGTATGGATATATATTGCTATTCGGGTGATGAACTTTTAGCGTGAAAATTAGCTCGTGGCCAATATCCTTTTTGCGAGGATTATACTTTAGGACTCCAGTCCCCCTATCTACGCTAACGCAGCCTGGAGTGCTGCTTACATTACAACCACTATAATCAGAGCTACTAACACCATCTGGCACACTTTGAATCTCATACCTCATAGACGCCTTATCTGGCAAAGGCTTTATACCGTCTTCGCCAGGCAAATCGCTTATAGGTATGTTAGTGGTTGTTTCTCCAGGATGCTTTTTGAAGTGACCTTCTGAACCAGTATTTCCAACCCATTCGCCAGTTTCAACATACGGCTTTAACTCGGCATTCGTGCCAAAAACGGTTACAGGAACATTGCTTATACCACCATACGCACTTGCGCCACTTTGATTCTTCAGCTTCTTTATATAATCTGGAAGCATTTTATTATCATATTTAGGGTATAACAAAGGCGTTTTTTCAACAGGATTAGTACCCATATCGTGCTCAATCTTATCTGGAATGCCGTCGCCATCGTAGTCAAGCGGACCCATAAAAGCCCATCTAGCATTTTCAGCTTCGCCACCAAGATTATAGGAGCCTAATGCATACTTATTAGGGATATATCCAGCTACAAAAGGTAACAATTCTGGATGTTTAACATCTGCATTGTATTTAGCCGTGATATGCCACTCATAACCGTGCAAACCTTCTCGTTCCCAAGACAATATCGCTGCAGAAAGCTTAGTCTTCCAGCTTCTAAATGTGCACATACCTGCGCCATTATTATCTTCATCACTACATTCACCAAGCTTATCTATACCAAAAGCTTGTTCAAATCCACTTGAAACCTTATTAGCGTCTGTACTGTACCAATTATCAGTGCCATAAAAATCAGAAAGTTTTAAGCCAACATCTGTTTTCGCCTTATTGCCACAAACTGTATCTCCTGGTTTTCCTCCCCATTTATTTGACCAATCTTTATTGTATAACCAGCATCCATATAGCTTAAAGTTCCTATCGGGCCTGTGCTTATTACCTGTACGCCTTCTATCTATAGAAATAGAATTAAGATCAATACCTTTTGGCAAAAAAATCATTGATAAAGGCTTACCTTTACCTTGAGCATCTCCTTCAATTCTATTATCCTTTTCAATACTTTGATATTCCTTAGACTCCTTCATAAGACTTACAGTCCAAGTAATTGTTCTGTTCGTCTTATCTATAGTTGCATTAGGAAGAGCAATTGAATTGTATGCATACCATGCTGGATGATACGTATTCCCATTCTCTGAGTATTTATTAGCATCACCATTACCAACAGCGTAGCCAGTGCCCATTCCATCCCACCAAACCTGTGGATATGGATTTGTAAAGTAACTTCCTCTATCTCCAGACGCAATACCCTTTGCCTTATTCACTGGCGGAAGAATGAGCATTGCAAGGAGCGTGGCGGCGGCGAGGATCATTGCTAGAAGCGCGCGGAGAAGAGTGCGAGCTGAACGTGTGGTGCGCGCTGCGGTGGCAGAAGTGGCAGCGCAAGACTCTGCGCCACCCTTATTCCAAGCAAAAGCGCGCGATGCAATACGCCCAATGCGTGATGCGAATCCACGTAACCCTGCTGGCAACATAGTCTACTCACCTTTCCTGGCACCGCGAATATCGTGGCAACCCCCAACACGCTGCATGAATCCATTCCATGCGGCTTGTTCCTCTTTATTCTTAGTTACTGCTCTTCGCTCTTGCTTGCTCATGCGTTCGCGCGCAACGCCCAAAACGGGCAGAGTACCAGACAAATCCAATACTCAAAGGGCGTTAAGCACAATGTGCCGAACGCTCCAACCAGTACCCGAACAAAGCAGATACTCCCACTGCCCAACGCAGCATAAACGTCCAGCAATCACTCAACGCGGCGCTAAATGCGGCGGTTAACCCGGGGGTTAACTCGCGCGCAAAAACAAGATAGCAAAGCGCAGCTTTAACTAAAGCCATTAGCAATGATACCCCCCCCCCCATAATGAATTGCAAGAAAAATAGACTTTAACAGAACTTTAAGGAAAAGTTTTTATAATGATTGGCTTTTGCAAAAAAATCTATTGAATACGCGATAATAACCGAATAGTTTTATGTAGTAGGTGAAGTGTTTTGTGTAACCCGCGTGTCGCAAAACCACAAGATGTTGTGGTTTGGGTGCGCGCGAACCACAAGCGCGCAAGCATCGCGGCTAATCAGCGCTAGCGATTTCCCGCACTTTGTACCAAATTCAACCCAAATCACGTACAAAATGCGGAACAACCTTCCGCACTTTGTAGCTCTAGACAGCGCTCTGCTTGCGTTATATTTGTCTCATCAATGATGCAAATATAACGAATTTTGAGCAAAGCGCTCAGGCAGGTCGTGCCGTTCGCGCGCTACGCTTTAAGCGCAAAGGTAGGTCGTCGCGCACAAAAACCCTAAAACTCCAACTCGGGATTCTTTAACAACTCATCAAACATCGCATGATACAAGCGCAAATTAAAAGACTCTATTCGCATAATAGTCGAGATTTTGCTGCCAGCATCTTTCGACGAAGCACCGCAAAGATAAACAGCCTCATCGTCTGTTCCATAATCTATAGCCACATATCTATCGTGATACTTTCTGCAAGCAGTCTTAAACTTCAAATCAACACTAGGATAATCGCTTACAAAATCATGCAACATACTTTCCGTAAGCATATTCTTGTTCCTAGCATTATCACTAAAAACTACAATTTCAACCCCTTCACTGGCAAACCGCAATAGCTCCAACGTTTTAAGACCAATATAATTATCTACAACATAAATGCTTTTCTTAGCTGACTTATATATTTTGCAATACGCAAGATCCKCTTTAGTATTCTGGTTTGTTTGAATCGCCAGCTGCGCTAACTCGTTCGCGCCAATAAAATCCTTATTTTCAACAATATAATCCTTCATTTGCTTAAAGGTTCTAATAAGCGCTTTCGACTGCATTGTGGCAAGTTCGCCTCTTAACACTGTCATAAGCATATAAATACCTTGCTCAGTAAAAGCATATGGAAGCTTTCTGCGACCACCCCAACTTGATGTAGAATTTTTTGACATCAAGTTTTTGAACTCATCAGCGGTTAGCTGAAACATAAAGTCGTTATCAAACTTTTCTATGTTATTTTTTACTTGTTGATTGAACGCTCTTGTACTGTATCCATATATCTCAGCTAAATCCACATCAAGCATGACTTTTTGATTGCGAATGTTATAAATTTTTTCTTTTATCGTTTTAGCGTCTATTATCATTCCAACAGACGCGTTTTTAGATTCCGCAATCGTTAAATTTTTATTCCCATCTACCATAAGACCCTCCTAAAAATGTACGTAAAACCTAGCGCCATGCAACAAAAACTACACTTCTGACACAAAACCCATAAATCACAAGCAAAATTACAAAATCAATTACAAGCCACAAAACATCTAACAACTAGCAAAACTAGCATGCATCAGCGCATAAATATAATTCTACAAAACAAGAGGATTTACCGAAAATGTTGCGCAAAACCACAAAATCAACAACAAAAAGCGGAAAGGTCGTCGCGCACGCGTTACTGAAAATCATCAACAATTGATTGCATAATTAATGACATTTACGTTACATAATATATAATTATCGTATACATTTATGCAAAAGTATAAAACTCTACACTAAAACATAAGACTAGGAACCAAGATGACTACAGCAACAACAGACGTAGTAAACGTAAACTTTCGCGCAAAGAAAGAAGACAAACTCAACGCAGAACGAGTTTGCAAAGAACTCGGAATCTCTATGAGCGCCGCGCTGAACGTGTTTATCAAAACGATTGGTCGCGAAAAGAGAATACCGTTAGATTTTTCGCTAGACCCATTTTACTCGCCGTCAAATCAGGCATATTTGAAATCGCAGATTGATGGCGTTAAAAATGGCACCATAAAGCTCGAAGAACACAATTTAATCATGGATTAGATTAAACCTTGGTCACTACGACGATAAATAACGCGGAAGGCGGCGGCACGATTAGCTTAATTAGGCGGCAGATTCTGCCAGAGTTTATACCAGTTGGCGCACGAATTGTTGTGCGAACGTACAAAATCGCGCAATTAGGCGGCGGCGAAAGATTGCAAACAGACACTGGCAGATCGCAAGCAACCGACGCCAGCGAAGAAACAACCAATGGCAGCGCACAAAAAATCGAGTATCACGACGCAATTGGTCACGTAATCAGCTGGGACGGCGAAACATTGCATCTTATGCGCGACGCGGCCGCAAATGGAAGTAGACCAGAGCAAGAAATGTTTATCGACGCGCGCACAATCGTGCGATTAAAGCCAATACCCGAGCGCAAACGCACTACATAACTCCGCATTTTGTACGTGATTTAGGTTGATTTTGGTACAAAGTGCGGAAGATTTTTCCGCGTTTTGTACGTGATTTGGGTCAAATATGGTACAAAGTGCGGAAAGGTAGGTCCTGTCGTTAGCGCGGTCTAAGCGCGCTATTCAACAACGCCGTTAGAAATCAGCTCGCGCGCAACCTCGCGATACTCCTTAGCAGTCTTATGCTCAGGAGCAAAAATCGTAATCGGAACCGCCGCAACAGTAGAATCTGGCAGCTTAATCGAACGCGAAATCACAGAATGCAAAACGCGCCCCTGGAAAGCCTCGTAAATCCTTTGCAAAACCTCTTCGCTGTGCAAAGTGCGCGTAAACATGGTAACGAGCACGCCAAACACTTGCAAATCTGGGTTAATTCTGTGCTGCACTTTTTCAATCGACTGCATAAGCAGCGCCACGCCTCTAAGCGCAAAGAACTCCGCAGCAACAGGAATAATCACACCATCCGCCGCTGTAAGCGCGTTTACAGTGAGCAAGCCAAGCGAAGGCTGGCAGTCAATAATAATAACGTCGTATTCGTTGCGAACTTTGCGCAACACGCCAGCCAAAATCTGC
>QWCD01027876.1_pt1 | contig 16690 bp, 14 predicted proteins | sample 1972461 | NCBI WGS metagenome assembly QWCD01 (sample SAMN09866717, study PRJNA288562) | Human vaginal metagenome isolate term4_vaginal, whole genome shotgun... | isolation source: vagina | host: Homo sapiens | place: USA: California | reverse complement strand
CGGTTAGCGCTAATGGCGTCTAGTCGCCGCTGCTTTAGGGCAGATAGTTTAGCGAATATGACTTATTGCTTGTAAAACTAATGCTGGTAAAAATCTAAATACGACTTTACAATTAAAAACATCAGTTTAGCGTATAAACAAAAACAAAAGTTTAACGCATTTAAGAGAGGACATCCTATGTCACGTAAGAGGCCGCAACCACCGGTCAAGCCTTTTAAGAAGAAGCCAAATCCTTTGAAGGCTGCCAAGATTACTGAAATTGATTACAAGGACGTTGCTTTGTTGCGTAAGTTCGTTTCGGACCGCGGCAAGATTCGTTCCCGTCGTATTACTGGTGTAACCGTACAGGAACAGCGCAAGATCGCGAAGGCAGTTAAGAACGCTCGCGAAATGGCTTTGCTCCCATACGCCACCACTGGTCGCTGATTGAGAGGATAAGAACATGGCAGAAACCAAGGTTATTCTCACCAAGACCGTTGCAAACTTGGGTCACTCGGGTGACGTTATTACTGTTAAGGCTGGTTACGCACGTAACTACTTGATTCCACAGGGCTTGGCCTTTGCGTGGAATAAGGGCGCTGCTTCCCAGATTGAAGCGATGCGTCGCGCACGCTTGGCTAAGGCTGTTGCCACTCGCGAAGAGGCCGTTGCAGCTAAAGCTCGCAATCGAAGGCACTAGTTGTAGAAATCGCTGCTAAGGTGAGCGAGTCTGGCAAGCTCTTCGGTGGTATTTCCGCCGATAAGATTGCTGCTGCTTTGCTGCACCAAAGGCCGCCGTTGAAGCACGCGCTATTAGCGTTGCTGCAATCAAGACCACTGGCGAATTCCCAGCAACTGTGGCTCTTCACCCAGAAATCAGCGCTTCCTTTACTGTTAAGGTTGTAGCTGAGTAGTTAAACGTGTTCCAGCTTCCCACGTGGGTTTTGTGAGTTCTTGCAAGTTTTCTTGCGAATTTTTGCGGAATTTGCGATGGGAGGCAATCCATTTGGATTGATCTTAAGCATTGGCTCTGTGCGAATTGTGGTGAGTTTTACTTGCTGCGACTTGCGCGGAGCTTTTTTCGTTGCGAATCGACTTGCATGAGCGCTTAGAGCGTAGCGCGCGAATGCACTTCGATTCGCTGAGCCGCTCAAACGTAAAGTCCAGTGGACTTTACGTGCGGCGAAGACGTGAGCGCAGCTAATCTGCGCGAGCGATATTTCCGCTTTTTGTACGTGATTTGGGTCAAATTTGGTACAAAGTGCGGAAATGGTTGACGCTTTTTGTACGTGATTTAGGTCAAATTTGGTACAAAATGCGGAGTTGTTTTCCGTGTTTTGTTGTTGAACACGCTAATTAGAGAAACAAAATTCGGGAAATGTGAATGTGTTGTGTGCGTATTGCGTAAATCGTGGTGTTGAATCGTTTTAGCTACTAAATTATAAAAGTTGATAAATAGACTTAACATGCAAAAGCGAGCATTTGCGCAATTATGCAATGCTAATAATTAAGCAATGCCAATAAGTGAACCAGTGCGTCGCAAAGGAGGATTAGTGACTGAGTGCAACACTTTAGCGAATCGCCACGCGTCTAATCCGTGCGATTGCAATAATGAGCGCACAAAAAATCGCGTACATAATCGCATTGGCGTTGGGCAGACTTGCGCAAAAGTAATTCTTTTTGGTGAGCATTCGGTTGTTTATGGCTACAGTGCAGTGGCTCTTCCGCTGAAAAATCTTAAGATGCGCGCAACAGTTAGTAGCGCAAACGAAGAAAACGCATCAATTGCAGAAAACGCAGAAAACGTATTAAACACAGGTGCGCAAAAGTCGCAAGCAACCGACGAGCTAGTTGCACAAATCGAAAATAATCCTAATAAAAACAGCTTGCAAGAGCTTGCTCAAAGTTACGTAACGCTTAAAGCGTTGAATTTTTGCGGGCCATTAAAAAATGCACCAAAGTGTTTGAACTCCATTAAAACCGCGATTTATAAGGCTTTGCAATTTGCAAATTGGCGCAGCGAAGCGTTACAAGTGGAAACAGCTTGCGATTTTCCGCCAGAGCGAGGATTGGGGTCGTCGGCTGCGGCGGCGGGTGCCGTAATTCGCGCGATTCTAGACTATTACGCGATTGAAGCCAGCGAGGATCAGCTTTTTGCGCTTACGCAGGAGGCGGAAAATGTTGCTCATGGGAAGGCATCGGGATTAGACGCTAAGGCTACTGCTTCGGCGCGCGCGGTGCGATTTTTGTGCGGCGAATTTAGCAACATAAATATACGATTGCACGCGTGGCTTGTTTTGGCTGATTCGGGATGCAAGGGTCAAACGCGTGATACGGTTGAAGCATTGCGCAAAAAGCGCGATTTGAATCCGCATGCGGTTGATGCGATGCTAGAGCAGCTTGGGAAAATTGCTATTAGCGCGCAAGAGGATTTAGAGCTTGGGCAGCCGTTGGATATTGGGCTTAAGATGAGCCGCGCGCACAAGATTCTTGCGCAATTAGGCGTGAGCACGCCACTTTTAGACGAGTTGGTTAGTGCTGCGTGCAAAAGTGGTGCTTTGGGAGCAAAGCTGACTGGTGGAGGTGGCGGCGGCTGCGTTATAGCGCTTGCGCAAAGTTACGAGGATGCGGTTAAAGTGGCGGCGGCGTTAGAGCGCGCAGGTGCTGCCAAAACGTGGATTGTGGAAATCGGCAGTTAGAAAGGTTATAGAAAGGTTATTGTGGAAAACGTTGAAATTGAGCCAAAAATAGCGTTTGACGAGTCGATGCAAACGCATTGCGCAATCGCGGAAGCAAACGCAAATATTGCGCTAATCAAGTATTGGGGAAAGCGCGACGAGCAGCTTATTTTGCCGTATTCTTCCTCGCTATCTTTGACTTTAGGCGGATTTTCCACAAGAACTAGCGTGCATTTTGACGATTTTCTAAAAGAAGACTCCGTTTGCTTAAACAACACAGAGCTCAGTGGCGATTTATTGCAAAGCGAAGAGCGCGCGCGAATCGTAAAAATGCTAGACATGGTGCGGAAAATGGCTGGAATCGCAAGCCATGCGCGAGTCGTAAGCAAAAACACGGTTCCAACGGCTGCAGGTCTTGCGTCTAGTGCCTCGGGTTTTGCAGCGCTAGCGGCGGCTTCAGCGTATGCGTCTGGTCTTAGGTTAAACGCGCGCGAACTTTCTATTTTAGCGCGCAAAGGGTCGGGGTCGGCATGCAGGTCGATTTATGGCGGATTGGTGTTGTGGAACGCGGGCGTGAGTAGCGAAACAAGTTACGCGGAGCCAATTGAATCGCCAAAAGATTTGAATCTTGCAATGGTGGCTGTTGTTTTGAATCCAAGCAAAAAGAAGATTTCGAGCCGCAATGCAATGCGGCAAACGGTTGAAACATCGCCGCTTTATAAAAGTTGGATTGAAAGTTGTAAAGATGACATTACAACGGCTTTGCAAGCGATTAAAAACTGCGATTTAGAGGCGTTGGGCGAGGTTTCGGAGCGAAACGCTTTAGGAATGCATGCTGCAATGCGCGCGGCCAATCCTAGCGTTGACTACCTTAGCGAAGAATCGCACGCTGTGCTTAGAGTTGTGCTGCAAATGCGCGGCGAGGGGTGGCCTGTTTGGGCTACAATGGACGCAGGTCCAAATGTTAAGGTTTTAACTAGTGCGGAGCAAGTTTTGCGCGTTAAAAACGAGTTGAGGCTGCGCGTGTTGAGTGAGATTAAGAGTTTGCGCGAGTCGCAGAAATCGGCGGATTTGGCGGATTTGCCTCATGCGGATTTGGCGGAATCTGTTGAATCAGCGCAATCCAATCCGCAGTTTGTTATTGCGTGCCCAGGCGATGCTGTTAGCGTAACGGCGTACGGAGAAAATCATGACTAAGTTTCAAGCGGAAGCTCCTGGAAAGCTTTATATTGCAGGCGAATACGCTGTTGTAGATGGAAGAGCGGCAATCGTATCAGCTGTGAATCGTTATGTTAAAGTTACGGTTGACGCGGCTGGAGCTTGCGATTTTTCTGAAGATGACAACTGTGGCAGGAATTTTTACGGAAAAATTGCGTGTGAGGATAAAAACTTTGAGCCGTTGTATTGGAAGTTTGGCGGCGGCAATGGTTGCGTCACTGGTGACGGCACGCGTTTTGGCAATAGCAAGGAATTTATTTTAGATAAAAATGATGGATGCGGATGCGGTGCTCGCGCGGCTGCTTGCGATTTGCCAGCGGAAAAATCGCCAGAAACCAACGATTTGCTAGAACAAACTAATGTAGAAAAAATTAAAAAATACTACGCGTACGTGATTTCCGCAATGAACGTTGTAGATGAATATGCGCGCGAGATGGGCGCGTCTGGGGAGTTTTGCGAGTCTGGGGAATTGGATTGCGCGCGCGAATACAACGTACATATTGAAAGCGATTTAGATGATAAAAAAACGGGCAAAAAATACGGGCTTGGATCATCTGCAGCCGTAACGGTGGCGGCTGTGCGCGCGCTGTGTGAATGGTACGGATTGGCGATTGCAACGCCAGAATTGTGCAAATTAGCCATAATTGCGTCTTCGCTAGTAAAAAAGTCGGGAAGCGGCGGAGACGTGGCAGCCAGCGCATACGGCGGATGGGTATTGTACCGCGCGTACAATCGCGAATGGCTTAAAGCAGAAGTAGAAATGATTGAAAGCGGAGACTCCAGCTTGTGCGAGTTGATGCAAAAAAAGTGGCCGCGATTTGAAGTGAAACGCTTAAAAGTGGGCGGCGGCTTGCGACTTTTAGTAGGGTGGACGGGGAGTCCTGCAAGCAGCGCGGAGCTTGTTGGAAGTGTAAAAGCTGGAGTGAAATCTGAGGCAAGTGGCACTTTAAGCGTGAATAATATTGATAAAACATACGCTAAAACATACGCTAAAACTTACGAAGATTTTTGCGTGCAAAGCGAAAAATGCGTGCAAAAAATCGCAAATGCGCTAGAAAATGGGGATTTTAACGCGTTATTAAGCGGATTCGCGCAAAATCGTGCGCTGTTAAAAGATCTTGGCAAAATCACGGGAACGCTAATCGAAACGCCAAAACTTACGCAGCTAATCGAAGTTGCCAACAGTGCAGGATTGCCAGCAAAAACAAGCGGCGCAGGCGGAGGAGATTGCGGAATTGCGATTGCTCGCGCACAAGATTTTGATGCCGTGTTTGCTCGCATTAAAGACGAATGGCAAAAAAGTGGGATTGAGGCGCTTAATCTGAAAGTCGCAGAAATTGATGAAAATCTCGACTCTTCGCTTATCGAGCAGCGCAAAGACGATCACATAAAACTTGCGTGCGAACAATACAAATCGCACGCGGAATCTGGTTTTGAAGGCGTGCGATTTATTCCAAATGCGTTGCCGCAATTGGCGTTAAGCGATGTAGATACAAGCGTGAGTGTGTTTGGAGAATCCGCAAAATGGGATGTTCCGCTGTACATTAACGCAATGACGGGTGGCAGCAAGAATGGCGAAAATATAAACGCGTCGCTAGCTAGAGTGTCGGCAAAAACTGGTGTAGCAATGGCGTGTGGCTCTCTAAGCGCAGCGCTTAAAAATCCGCATCTTGCAGAAACCTTTAGCGTGATTCGGCGCTTTAATCCGCGCGGATTTGTTATGGCGAATGTGAGCGCAGGCGCAAGCGTTGAGCAGGCGGTTAAAGCTGTTGAAATTTTGCAAGCAAACGCGTTGCAAATCCACCTTAACGCGGCGCAAGAGCTTGTTATGAGCGAAGGCGACCGCGATTTTAGCGCGTGGCTTAGCAATATTGAGGCTGTTGTGCGCGCGCTTGATTCAATGAAAGTACCAGTTGTTGTTAAGGAAACTGGATGCGGAATGAGCGCAAAAGATGTTTTGCGGTTGCAAAATGTGGGCGTGCGCGCTGTGGACGTTGGTGGGCGCGGCGGCACGAATTTTGTTGCGATTGAAAATGCAAGGCGTGGGGGTGCGCGCGGCTACGAGTTCCTTGATTCTTGGGGGCTTACCACTGTTGAATCGTTACTAGACATAGCGCAATGTGATGAGATTTTGCGCGATTCTTGCGATAGTGCGGCTGCTTGCGATTCCGCGGCTGCTTGCGATAGTGCTCAAATGCAAGTGTTTGCAAGCGGAGGAGTGCGTACGCCGCTTGATGTTGTGCGCGCGCTAAAGCTTGGGGCGAGTGCGGTTGGAGTTGCGGGCGAGTTCTTGCATACGCTCACTTGCGGTGGACAGGATGCGCTTGTTGATCAAATTGAGGATTGGAAGGCGCAGATTCGCGTGATTATGGCGCTGCTTGGATGTAAGAATGTTGCGGATTTGCGCCAAAATTCGCGCATCTTGATTGATGGCAAGCCGTGCGCGCTGTAATGTCTGGCGTAGTGATATACTTGTGTAGTTGTGCGTTCAGGCATGCTTATTTGTTTATGCGATTTAACATTGGTTAGTCGCGTTTGGATTTGCATGGATGAGCGACGCAAGACTTGCAAGTCAAAGAAAATAGGAGTCCATTATGGCAGCTCGTTGCGCAGTATGTGGCAAGGGACCGCAGACCGGTTTCAGTGTTTCACATTCGCACATTCGCAATAAGCGCACCTTCCGCCCGAACCTTCAGCCAGTTCGCACCACCATTGATGGCGAAAATGTTCGCCTTCGTGTGTGCGTAAAATGCATTAAGGCAGGCAAGGTTCAGCGTGTTGAAGCGTGAATCGCGTGTTAAATGTAAGGCCCTGAGCAGTGCTCGGGGCTTTTTTTGTTCGCTCCGACCTGTCTTTTCGCTTAGAGCGTAGCGCGAAAAGGCAATTCGGAGCGCTGAGCCGCTTAGCGTAGAAGCACGGTGTGCTTCTACGGCGGCGAATACGTTCGCGCGCTTAGACCGCGCGAACGACGACCTGCATTGTAGTGCGATTGTACTTAAAATACGGCGTGTCGTCATACAAACGCACTACACAAACACATAAAACTGTAGTGTGTTTGTACTGAATTTCCGTGTTTTTTGATACAAACGCACTACATAAAGCGTTGTTTTTCCAGAGTTAGCGCAACGATTATAATCGAAGTATGGCAGCACGCATAACACTTAACACAGCAATATCTTCAATCGTAAGCAACAAGCGCCGCGTTTCTGCCCTAAAATCGCTAGGTGTAGTCACAGTAAAAGACGCGCTAACGTACTACCCGTTTAGAGTCACAAATCCGCTAAAACGCGCGCATTTAAGCCAAATTTTGCCAGGTCAAGAAGTTGCGTTTTGTGCGATTATACAGTCCATAAACTTAGTGCAAATGAATGCGCGAAGAGGGTATCGCCTAGATGTAAACGTTGCGCAAGATGCGTCGCGCGCTCAAATCGTCTATTTTTCAAAAAGCAAGCAATACGCGCAATGGGTTAGCAGCCGCATGAGCGTTGGTCAAACCGTTGTTGTGGGCGGCACGAGCGGCGCGTTTAATGGCGTTTTGCAATTTACGCATCCGCAAGTTATAAGCGTTTTGGCGGCGGTGAGCAATGATGACAAGTCTAGCAACGATGAGAAATCTAGCGCGTCTGACGATTTTGCTGCGCAAAGTGTTGAAGAAGCGTTTGAAAAGTTATGCGCTCCGCAGCCGATTTATCACGCAAATTCGCGTATTTCTAGCGACCATATTCACGAGACGATTTTAGGATTATTGCAACTTTTTAAGAGTTGTGATAGTGGCGATTTTGCGCCTGAATCCCTGCCAGAATCCCTGCCAGACATTCTTCCACAATCCGTAATCGCAAGTAAAAATCTTATGCACCGCACGGATGCGTTTGAATCAATCCACAATCCGCAAAGCAAAGAGGATTTTGCGCGTGCAATTAACACAATGCGTTTTGAAGAGGCGTTTATATCTCAAATTGCTGTTTTGCAATCGCGCGAAAATTCGCGTCTAGGATCTGCTTATAAATGCAACAATGGCGCTTTAAGGCAGCAGTTTGAAGAAAGTTTGCCATTTGCGTTGACGGAAGGCCAAAAAAACGTTATTAGCGAGATTACGGAAGATATGCAAGGCAATTCGCTCAAACACTTGCAAGGCGCGCAGGGCGAATCGCAAGCAGCCGCAGAGTCCCCATTAAAACCAATGCGTCGCCTTTTGCAAGGAGAAGTTGGCTCTGGAAAGACGGTTGTTGCAATGAGCGCAATGCTTCAAGCTGTTGGTTCGGGCCATCAAGCGGTTCTTGTTGCGCCAACTCAAGTGCTGGCTCATCAACACGCTGAAAACTTGCGCAAAATGATTGCGCGCGCACACATAAACGTTGGAATTACGTTTGTGACGGGCGGAATGAAGCTGGCGGATCGAAGAAGTGCTTTGGCAAAAGTAGCAAGCGGCGAGCCAGCGATTATTGTGGCCACTCATGCCGCATTTTCCGCCAGTTTTAAGCCAACAAACCTTGCGCTTGCGATTATAGACGAGCAACACAGATTTGGCGTTGAGCAGCGCGATTCGCTTATACGAAAAATGAGCAATAATGCGGATGTTCATCTTCTTGTTATGACGGCTACGCCAATCCCTAGGAGTGCTGCAATGACTTGGTTTGGCGATTTAGACGCGTCTTACTTAACGGAGCTTCCAGGCGGCCGTAAGCCGATTCGCACGTTTGTTATAAACGAGCTGGACTTTGCAAAAATGGCCGCAATGTTTAGTCACATTCGTTCCAGAATTGACGCGGGGGAGCGCGCGTACATTGTTTGTGCGCGAATAGACGATGGCGATAATGGCGATAATGGTGATAATCGCGATTGCGCGGTTGCTGGCGATTTTGGCGCATACGCATCTAATCCACTAAACGATTCGCAAGAAAATTCGCAAGTAAACTCACAAATTCACACGGTATCGCAAATTTTAACCCGCCTTAAAAACCTCGCTCAATTTAGTGGCGTCAATTTTGCTGAGCTTACAGGCCGCACAAGCGACGACGAGAAGCGCAAAATTATGAGCGACTTTGAAAGCGGAAAAGTGCAAATCTTGGTTTCTACAACCGTAATCGAAGTTGGCGTAGACGTTGCAAAAGCAAGTTGCATAGTGATTTTTAACGCAGAGCGATTCGGGCTTGCGCAGCTTCATCAACTTAGGGGACGAGTGGGGCGTTCTGGCACGCAATCATGGGCTTTTTTGGTATCGGCAGCTCAAGACAACGAGTTGGCAGCAGAGCGTTTGCAAGTTGTAGAAGAATCGCTAGATGGCTTTGTAATAGCGCAAAAAGACTTGGAGCTTAGAAACGCTGGAGATGTTTTAGGAGATAGTCAATCTGGCGGAAAATCAAGCTTAAAGTTGCTTCGAGTTGTTAAAGACGCGCATATTATTGCAGACGCAAGGCAATACGCAACTTCGATTCTTGCAAGCGACCCGACTTTGCAAAATCACACGCAACTCGCTGGAGCGGTTTTAGACTTTACTCGCGGAAGTAGCACTGCGATTTTGAGCAATTAGAAGAAAATCGAGAAGAAAATCGCACAATTTTTTACAATTTACGTGCGAAAAAGACAATTTTTGAATATTCTAGAAGTATAAGGTAAAAACGCGAGAGACGAGGCAAAGATGACTGAACGCGAACAACAAATATTGTCGTGGATTCAGCAGAATCCTATGATTAGTCAGCAAGAGCTTGCAGATTTAGCTGGCATTACAAGATCGGGCGTGGCCGCGCACATTTCTAATTTGATTCGCAAGGGATACCTTAGAGGCAAAGGTTACATTGTTACGCCACCAAGCTACGTGACTGTAATCGGCGGAATAAGCATGGACGTTTTGGGAATTGCGTGCGGAGACCTTATGGACTACACGTCGAACGCTGCAAAAGTGCGGTATGCGCTTGGCGGAGTTGGGCGAAATATCGCAGTTGCTTTAGAGAGGATGAACACGCGCGCAAGTCTGGTCTCTGTGTACGGAGGCGACCATAATGGCGAACTGTTCAAAATCGACGCATCTGTAAACGGACTAGACATAGGCTACTCAAAGCAGCTGCCAGACGCAATGACAGCATCTTACATGTACGTTGGAGACGCTTCTGGTCAAAGGCTTTTGGCGCTAGATGACATGAGTATCTACGATTACATGACGCCAGACTTTTTGCGTGAAAGAATATCAATCATAGAAAACGCAGATATTGTTGCGCTCGACACCAACATTTCGCAAAAGTCGTTTGAATGGGTGTGCGATAACTACAAGAAGCCGATTATGGTGCGCGCAATAACGGATGCAAAAGCGCCGAGAATACTTTCGCGCCTAAATTGCATTGATACTCTTGTCTTAGACACTGCAGAATCGCAAGCGCTTACTGGAATTTGCGCTGTAGACGAAAGGTCAGCCGTTCAATGCGCAAAGGCGCTGCTTAAACGCGGAGTGAAGCGCGTGTTTGTTAATTCTGGGCGAGAAGGCGTTGCGTATGGAATTCTTGGGGAAGGAATTGCGTTTTATCCTGTGCCTTTGCGGCGCGTTCAAAGAATGATCGTTTCTAGAGGAAACGGATCCGAAGGCGCTAAGGCTGTTGGAAACGACAACGGTTCTAGCGATACTGCGACTGCTGCTTTGATTTACGCGCGATACAACCACTTTGACAATTCTAAGACTGGGCGATTTGCGGTTGCTGCTGCTGCGCTTAACATGGAGTCTGTTGAAGCGGTGCACGAGGCGATGACGCCAGAGCTTGTTGAGGAGCGAATGCAAAGCATTCATGAGCGCGCGTGATACTCGCTCCGACCTGCATTCGCTTAGAGCGCGCGAACGATGTGACGCTTTTTGTACCACATTCCACCAAAAAATGGTACAAACTCGGGAAAAATCTTCCGCATTTTGTACCATTTTTGACCTAAAACACGTACAAAAAGCGGAAAATCGCTCGCGCGCTACAGTGTGCTGTAACTCGCGAGCGATTTTACCTGCCTGAGCAAGCGCAGTCTAAGCGCTTATCAGTCGCAATCTTCTAGCTTAGGAATCAAGAACGAGCATGCAAACGCGAGAGCAAGCAGCACGATTCCAGCAATCATCGAAGCAACGTAGCCAGTTGTGGCTCCAGCGTTCTGCGCAAAATTGGTCATAACAGCGTAAAGAATCGCAAAGCTCAATCCTGCACCAAGGTTAAACGCTCCAGCATTCATGCCAGGCAAATATCCAGGATTATCTTTAGGAGAAAGCACAATTCCAAGGCCGTTAAGCATAATGTTTGCAACACCTGCGTAGCTAATTCCAAGCCACAAAGAAAGCACTACAAGAGCGCAAACAGAAGGCATTTCGGCAACGTACATTCCAAATACAACGCCAAGAACGCTTACAAGGATTCCAGCGCGCAAAACGAGTCGGTATCCAAACTTTGCAGCAAGCATGCCAGCAACAGGGCCAAACACAAAGCCAATGATTGCGTAAGGTGTAAGAGTTGCAAAGCTCACAACACTTGCGCTCATTGCAGCTCCAGACTTAACATCTTGTGCAAGCTGTGGAACAACGCCATTCATGATTGCAAAAACGCCCGTCATTGTAAGAAGCGTGCAAGAAAGCAATCCCCAAGTGCGGCGTTGGCTCATATATTTTGTAGAAACAAGCGGAGCGGAGTTTTTGCCTTCTACGTTCCAGAAGATTACAAAGAAAACGATTGCAAGAACTACAAGAACTGCCACAAGAGTCAAGTTGGCGCTAGCAAGCTTGCCGATTTCGTTAATCGCAAGATATGCAGCCAAGAACGCGATGCCAAGCGTTACAACACCAACCCAATCCATCTTAGGAGTGTCTTGCGCGTGCGATTCTTCAGTCTGGAATATAACCAAAAGAACTGCAATCACGCCGATTACAGCCATAGTACAAAACACGGATCTAAATCCAAAGTTGCCTGCGAGCCAGCCGCCTGCAAGTGCGTCAACGCCTGCAATTCCGCCATTTACAGACGTTAAAATTGCCATCAACTTTGCGTAACGCTTTTCTTCGCTAACGCGCACGCGCAGCATAATCAAGCACATTGGCACAACTGGACCGCTTGCGCCTTGAAGGATTCGGCCAATCATAAGAACCGTAACATTTGGTGCAATGGCGCTAATAACGCATCCTAAAATGGTTGAAATCAGAATGCCTGTAAGTACTTTTTTGCGGCCAACAAGGTCTGCCAAGCGAGGTAGGAATAGTGAAAACAGCGCTGCTGCAGTAAAGAACACGGTTTGTGTTAGCGCGATTTGCGTATCCGTTGTTTTAAGCTCGTGCGTCATAGTGGCGAGTGCTGGGGAGAGCATGGATGCGTTTAGCTGGAACGCAAAAATGGCCACTAGAAGTGCGGTCATAAGTGCTACGATTGAGCGTCCGCCCTTGTCTAACATGTGTGGAGCTGGAGATGAAACCTCAGTCATAATAACTCCTATATATTGTTTGGTTATTAGGGATCTTCTCTTGTTAGGGATTTTCTCTATTATCTTTTATTTATTTGTTTGATGTATATTGTTTGACTATTTGGTTTATTTGACTTACTTGACTTATTTGATTCCATCGATTCGCTTTAGAGCGTCGATAATCAAATCCCAGAACTTGTTAAAGTCAAGCTTAGTGGCCACTTGCGTGTGGCATTCGCTTGCGGATGGCTCTGGTCCGCGCAAGTCTGCAACCGTCATTCCAAGTGTTAAATCGCCTTTAATTTCAACGTCTAGAGGGCATCTGCGAGTTTGTACAACACTGTGGTCAATCAAGTACGCAACCGTGCAAGGATCGTGCACAGGTGGGTCAATAAAATCTTGATTATTTTGATACGCCTTGCGGAAGAAATCCATCAAGCCGCTTGCAAAGGCAGAAAGAGGCGTGCCGATTGCGTCGATTTTAGCTTGTACTTGCGGTGTGCAAAGTGCTTGGTGCGTTAAATCAAGACCAACCATTGTAATAGGCCAATCTTCATTAAACACAACGTGAGCGGCTTCAGGATCTACCTTAATGTTAAATTCTGCGACCGCGCTCCAATTGCCAACGTGGTAGCCGCCGCCCATAAGCACAACTTCCTTAACGCGGCTAACGATTCGCGGCTCCATTCGCGCAGCCATTGCAATGTTTGTAAGTGGGCCAGTTGGAACAAGTGTAATCGTGCCTGGCTCGCTGTTCATAATCGTGTTGATAATCCAGTTTACTGCGTGGCCTTCGTCTAATGGGCGAGTTGGCTTTGGAAGCGTTACTCCGTCTAGGCCGGTTTCGCCATGAATGGATGCAGCCACTTCTAGCGGGCGAATCATTGGGCGATCGCATCCTGCGTGAACTGGAATGTTTGTTGCGTGAGCCATTTCTAGCGTTGCTCGCGCGTTGTACGTAACTTTTTCGAGGCTTTGATTACCGCCTACTGTTGTTACGCCAATCAAATCAATGTTTGGGTTGCCAAGCGCTAGAAGAATTGCCATCGCGTCGTCGTGGCCAGGGTCGCAATCTAAAATGATTGAAGTCATTGTTGCTCCTTAGTTGTTTAGTTGTATGTCAGTTGTATTTGGGATTTAGATATTTTATGCTTAGGCTTTTTAGCAAACTTCATTGTTTAGCGTAGTTTGGGATAAATCGCCAGAAACCAGTGCTAAGCAACATTTGTTGATGTTAATAAACAAATGACCAATACAATTTTAACAAGGATAAAATTTGACACAAGTAAAAAAGATACATAAGTCAAAATAAATTAAAATGATATGCTTAAAATATGCACGTAATTGCAGGAAGATTTAAGGGCACGCCATTATGCGCTGCAAAGTCATGTACAAGACCAACAACAGACCGCACAAAAGAGGCGATTTTTTCTAGACTTGACTCGTGGGGAGTGTGCGAGGGAGCGCGCGTGCTCGACTTATTTGCTGGAACCGCGGCGTTGGGTGTAGAGGCGATTTCTAGGGGCGCAAACGAGCTGGTGTGTGTAGAGGCGAACGCGGCTGCGGCGGCACTAATTGCAAAAACCGTTAAAGTGCTAGAAAGTCAAAGCGCGTGGAGCCAGGATTTAAGCGTGCGCGTAAATAAAAAGCGCGCGGAGCAGTTTGTGCAAGACTACAGCGGCGAGGCTTTCGATTTGGTGTTTATAGATCCGCCGTATGCATTAGAGACGGCGCAAGTTGAGCAGCTGATTGAAAACATGGTTAATAGGGGAGTTGCGAGCTCTGCTGCAGACACGTTGATTGTTTTGGAGCGTAGTGCGCGCAGCGTTGTGCCTAAGATTTGCGCGGGGTGGGAGATTTTCGACACGCGAAACTATGGCGAAACTGCCGTAATGTTTATTCAAGCACGCGCTTTGACTGAGCTTGAAATTGCATAATGCATTTCAAGCTCAGTCAAAGCGTGATTTGGCTCAAATGTAAAGTCCAATGGACTTTACATGCCAAATCAGCCGAACGGCTACTAATAGCCGTTCGGAATAGCGCAGCTAAATTTTACAGGTTGTCGCGCGTCTTGGCGAATCGCCAGAAACCTCCCACCCAAGGCTAATCAGCGTTTTTCTATCTTGCTTACTAAGCGACTTGCAATCAAGTTTCTCAATCAAATCTGGTCTAATTTGACTTGTGCGCTCCAACGCATCATCTCTACGGAATCGATCCACTTTAGCGTGGTCGCCCGAAGTAAGAATCGCAGGCACGCTAATGCCGCGCCAAGTTGTTGGACGCGTGTACTGGTGATGCTCAAGAATCGCGTCCGCGCCCGTGTACGACTCTTCCACAATCGACTCAGGGTTACCCATAAAGCCTGGAATCAAGCGCGTAATGGCCTCTACCATAACGCTAACAGCCACTTCGCCGCCGTTAAGAACGTAGTCGCCAATCGAATACTCGCGCACATCTAAGCCGCGCGATTTGTAGTATTCTGGGATTCGCGCGTCGTAGCCTTCGTAGCGGCCACATCCAAACACGAGTCGCTTTGCGTTTGCTAATTGCGTTGCGTCTTTTTGCGAAAACAGTGGTGCAGAAGGATTTGGGAAGATTAGAATTGTGCCGTTATCAACGCTATTATTTGCGATGCAGTTATTGTCGTCGCAGACGTTGCAGCCATTGCCGCTGTTATCTGCGATATTATTGCCACTAAAAAGCAGCTCATCAAGGCACTCCGACCACACCTCTGGCTTCATCACCATTCCAGCGCCGCCGCCAACTGGTGTATCGTCAACCGATTGATGAACGTCGTGCGTCCATCTTCTAAGATTGTACGCGTTGATTTTAAGCAGGCCATTATCTTGCGCTTTGCCGAGCAAGCTTAAATCAAGCATACGAAAATATTCTGGAAATACGGAGATTATGTCGATTTGCATTTTTATAAGCCTTAAGCTTAAATCCTGCGCATTAAAGCCCAGGGATTAAGCCGCCTGGAGGGTCTAAAGTTAAATATTCGTCTTTAAGATTTACTTCTGGAACAAGCGCTTGAACAAAAGGAACTAGCGCAATTTTATCATCGCCAACTGGCTCCAAAAGGCGTATTTTAAGCAGCGACTGCGCGCCGTCCACAACGTCTACGACTTTGCCGATTTCGCGAGGAGCAACACCAAGTGAATTATTCTTACAAATGCGCGCGCTAAGGCCTACTAAATCCTTAATATACCAGGCATTTTCTTGCTCTAACTCTTCCGCGCTTTGAGCCTTAGTGTAAAGCTCCAAGCCGTTTAATGCCTCTGCGTCGTTACGATTTAGGCTTTGTTCAAAAAGCAAAATCCAGCGGTTTTTGAAAGTGCGAGAAGCTTCAATTGTAAACTCGCGCTCGCCGTCTTGCGTGTAAAGCACATTGCCTGGTTCAAAGCGATTATAAGGCTCGTCGGTAAAGACCTGAACCGTGACTTCGCCTTTTAATCCTTGCGCTTTTCCAATACGACAAACCCTCAGTAGGGTGTTTGCACCTTGCTGAGGGTTGTCAAAAAGTTGGTTTTTAGCCACGTTCAATCTCACTTACGTACGTCCATAATGTCTACGCGCACGTTGCGATGGCTTAGAGCCTGCACAACAATACGAATAGCATTGGCGGTACGACCGTTTCTTCCAATAACGCGACCGATGTCTTCTGGATTTACGCGCACGCGCAAAAGTTCGCCGCGGGCGTTTGAATGAGAACGCACGGATACGTCATCTGGAAAATCCACAATGTTCTTAATGAGATGTTCCACAGCTTGAGCCAGCATAATTACTCAGCCTTTTCCTCGGCTTCAGCATCTGCTGCTGGAGCTTCTTCAGTGGCTTCTTCGGCTTCGTTCTTAGCGGCTTCTGCAGCAGCCTGAGCCTTTGCAGCGGCCTCGCTCTTAGCGGCCTTAAGCTTCTGAGCTTCGGCTTCTACAGCCTCAACGCGAGCCTGAGCATCTGGGCCAGCCTCAGAAGTCTTCAACGTGCCTTCTGCACCGTCAAGACCCTTAAACTTCTGCCAATCGCCAGTAATCTTTAGCAGCTTCAACACTGGTTCGGTTGGCTGTGCGCCAACGCCAAGCCAGTACTGTGCGCGATCAGACTTAATCTGAATCAAAGATGGCTGCTTGTTTGGATCGTAGATGCCGATCTCTTCGATGGACTTGCCGTTACGCTTGTTGCGCGAATCAGAAATTACAACGCGATAGAAGGCGTAGAACTTCTTGCCCAATCTCTTAAGACGAATCTTGGTTGCCAAAATGGCTCTCCTTATAACTAGAGTCGTAGAATTTCGCTCGGGTGTGGGGCACTCCTTGCGAGTTCCACTGTTCCTCGCGTGGTCGATAAGAGGGCTTCGATTCACGCGAATAACTTTTCTATTATGCCTGATTGCGTGGACTAGCGCTCCG
>QWCD01000202.1_pt1 | contig 16734 bp, 12 predicted proteins | sample 1972461 | NCBI WGS metagenome assembly QWCD01 (sample SAMN09866717, study PRJNA288562) | Human vaginal metagenome isolate term4_vaginal, whole genome shotgun... | isolation source: vagina | host: Homo sapiens | place: USA: California | reverse complement strand
GGGCTAATAAAAGTACGAAAAATGCCGCTTCATACTCTATATGCCCATACAGTAATGAAGTCCCCATATACACCGCGATCAAAGCCGTACTAATGGTTGCCACTAATTCTAGTACCATAGCCGATAAAAAGGCTACTCGTAACACACGCAACGTGGAATCTCTAAACTCGCCGGACAAACGAGCAATCACTTGTAACTGTTCCTTAGAACGGCCAAATACTTTCAGCGTTGTCAATCCTTGCAAAATATCTAGAAAATGACTTGATAAAAAACTCATCCGTTCCCATTGTTCTTGATTCATTTTTTCTGCTTGTTTTCCAATAAGAATCATAAAACAGGGAATTAATGGCACTGTTACCAATAAAATAATACCTACCCAAGGAGCCGCATCAATGATGGCAATGCCCATAATAAGAGGAATCAAAACAGTATATAGCATTTGTGGTATATACGTGCCCACATACGCCTCAATCTGATTCAGTCCATCGGTTAATAGATGAATGGTATCACCTGCCACCAATGGTTGTCCTAATTCCGAGCTGAATATATGACGCAACACTTTGTGGCGAATCGATTGTTTTATCAAAGTAGCTAATTGATGAGAACAATAATCTTGCCAATACGTGGCGAACAGACGAATAATAATCACTATCCCCAATGTTATAAGCGTATTAATTTCTTCGGTCCATGGACGATTCTCTAAGAACAAATCACTAATTAATTTAGCAAAAAACCACGCTTGACCAACAATAGCTAGGGAACTAACGATACTTGTAAGAACAAGCATAGCGCTTTGTTTTTGACAATGTTTAATTTCTTTGAAAGCTGTTTTATTAACCACATGCCCTCCTCTATACAAAAGAAGCGCACCCCAACGAGCACGCTTCTTTACCTATTATAACTGGCTAATATCAGCTCAATTATATGTATGGATTAATAATGTAAATCGTCTTCTGTAATACGTTTACGGAATGTGTAGTATACCCAAATTTGGTAAGCTAATACAATTGGTACAAAAACGCATGCCACTACTGTCATTAATGCTAATGTATAGGTAGAGGAAGATGCATTGGTAATTGTTAAGCTCCAATCAGGATTTAAACTAGATACCATAATACGTGGGAACAAGCCTGCAAAGTAAGCAGCTGTTACCATGATGATTGTCAAGCTACTAAACAAAAATCCAAATTTAGGATTTCGTGTGCGTGTAGCAAACCAAGATACTAAGAAACATACGATAGCCAATACATAGGCAATGATGGCCAAAATGTTATCGAACATATCTGTACATGCATAAGTAGCACCGCCTAACACTAAGGCACCTACAGCAGTAATAACACCTACTACTAAGGAAGATGCTCTAGCACGTTCAGAAATTTCACCGGCTGTTTTAATACAAGTGTACAATCCACCATGATATAAAAATACTAATATGAAAGCAATACCACAAAGAATGGTATAAGGACTCAATAAATCGAAGAAGGAGCCAACATATGTCATAGTTCCATCAATTGGAGTCCCTTGAATCAAGTTACCTACGGTAACGCCCCACAATAAAGCAGGAATCAAAGAGCCGAAAAAGATGGCATAGTCGAAAGATTTTCTCCATGTGCGATTAGGACTTTTACTACGGAACTCAAACGCTACACCACGGAATATTAAAGCGGCAAGCATTAAGAATAATGCTAAATAGAAGCCACTAAACAAAGTAGCATATACATGAGGGAATGATGCGAACATCGCACCACCAGCAGTAATCATCCAAACTTCATTACCATCCCAAACTGGGCCAATCGAGTTAATCATTTGACGGCGTTGTACATCAGTTTTGCCGATAATTGGCAACCACATACCTACACCATAATCAAAGCCTTCTAACAAGAAAAATCCTGCAAATAATACGCAAATTAGGATAAACCAGATTACGTTTAAATTACTCATAATTAGTTCCATAATCTTGCCTCCTCTTTTTCAGCTACATCGTGTGATGAATTACCATCAGGTCCTTTTTTAATATGTTCACATGCTAAATATACGGCAGCAATTGCTACAATTACGTAAATAGCAGTAAAACCTACAATAGTTGTAACGATTTCAGGAGCTGTTACATTAGTAGACGCACCTGCTGTTGTAGTTTGTAGACCATATACAAGCCATGGTTGACGGCCAGCTTCTGCGGTAAACCAACCAGTAGCATTGGCTATGTATGTAAGTGGCAACATCCAGAATAACCATTTCAAATATGTTGTTCCTTGTACAAAAGTTTCTTTGTTAACTTTGCATACACCAATTAACGCTACAATAATCATAATGCCAAAGGCTAGACACATAACACGGAATGTCCAGAAAATAGCTGTTACATCAGGAATATAATTACCTGGTCCGTATTGTGCTTCTGCTTGTGCTTGTAAATCTTTAATACCCATTACCTTACCAGATGTAAAGCTGTTTTGTGTTAAGAAAGATAAGCCCCCTGGAATTTGAATAGCAAAATCATTTTTTTGACCTTGTTCATCAATGCTAGCAATAATAGAAAATGGTGCTGGATCTTGTGTATCCCAAAGTGCTTCAATAGCTGCCATTTTCATAGGTTGTACTTCTGCAATGTATTGACCTTGATGATGGCCTACACCTGCAGCTGCTAACCCAGCTACTAATGTCACTACCAAGCCCCATTTAACAGATTTTTTATAAAAATCAATATGGGCTTTTCTAATCAAATGCCATGCACTGATAGCTGCAATAACAACAGCAGCAGTCATTAAACCATTAAGTACAATATGGAAATACTGGCCTGGTACATATCCATTTGAAAGAATCGCTAAGAAATTATCCATTTCTGCACGACCATTGCGAACTACATACCCTACTGGATGTTGCATAAACGAGCTAGCTACTAAAATCCAAAAAGCCGATAGATTAGTACCAATCGCTGTTAAGGTTGCTACTACTGCATGCGCTTTAGAAGAAAGTCTGTCCCAGCCAAAAATCCATACGCCCATGAATGTTGATTCTAAGAAAAATGCCGTTAATGCTTCCAACGCTAATGGAGCACCAAAAATATCACCCATAAAGCGAGAATATTCAGACCAGTTCATACCAAAATGGAACTCTTGAACGATCCCTGTTACAACCCCCATTGCAAAATTAATAAGGAATAATTTTCCCCAAAATTTTGCCATTTTTTTGTACACTTCTTGTTTAGTGTTTACATAGGTCCATTCCATAACTGCCACTAAAATCGTCATACCTAATGTAAATGGTACAAACAACCAGTGGTAGATTGATGTCAATGCAAACTGTAATCTGGCTAAATCCACTGCATCCATAATTTTACTGTCCTCCTCATAATGATTACCTAATTTAAATTAATGTACTCTATACCACTTGTTCTACTGCACACTGTGCAGAATCACTACATATATGCAACTCACTGCGAATCTTCTTTTCTCGCATTGCTAACGTTGCAAAATTTTCCGATTCTAACATCTCTATAAGTTTTGTTTGAATCGCACCGATACATTCATGGAGTGCACAATGACCTTGACAGCCTCGAGAGCAACTATCTACATCATATAAGCATTTCTGTAAATATGCATCACCTTCGACGGCCACAACTACATCGAGCAATGTAATATCTTTTGGTTCTCTTTGTAAGGCAAAACCACCTTCAACACCACGATAAGATTTCATAATCTTAGCATGTATCAAGCTGCGCATAATTTTTAATAAAAACCGTTCTGGGATACATTCAGCACGAGCTAGCTCTCCGCCAGTTTTCTTAGTACCCACTGGCAGCATAGACATATGCACAATCATACGAAATGCATAATCAGTTGCTTGATTAAATTTCATAGTCCACCCCCATTCTATTTTCACTCTGATTAAACTATACTCTGAAAGTGTACATTATGTATAAAAAAAATTACACATCCTGAACTCTTATCTTGAGTGTATTATATATTGATTATTTTTTCAAGCTTTTTTTATAGTCTTCCCCCTACATCAGATATGAAATATAGTCATATATACGTATTATTTCTATAGACCTATAGATCTATGATAATGCGTTATAATGCTATCCATTACCATACCACATAGGGCAAGACTATCCCCTACGTATATACAAAAATGCTGGAGACAAACTATCATTCTAGTCCTCCAGCATACTATATAACACTCTATATAATTGTATTATCCTAAGACAAAAGAAACCACTCCATATACAATGGCTGATACGAGCGCACTCAAAGGAATGGTCACGAACCACGCCATTACCATCGAGCGTGCAACACCCCAGTTAACCGCTTTTACGCGTTTAGCTGAGCCAACGCCCATAATGGAACCACTTACCACATGAGTAGTACTAACAGGCAAGTGTAAAAATGTAGCTGTAAAAATGGTTAATGCAGAATTTAAATCAGCAGCGAAACCATTAATCGTTTCCAATTTAAATATTTTTGTACCCATCGTGGAAATAATTTTCCAACCACCTGCTGCTGTTCCTAGTGCCATTGCTGTGGCACACATAAGTTTAACCCAAACAGGCACATCCAGTGTATCAATATAGCCTCCGCTCACCAAAGTTAATGTAATAATCCCCATCGCCTTTTGAGCATCATTTGATCCATGGGAAAATGCCATTAACGCAGCCGATACTAATTGCATACGTTTAAACCCATCATTTAAAAGAATGGGAGAAAATCTGCCAAATATAGCCGCCAAGATGTGCATAATAATATAGCCACCAATCATAGCTACTATAGGAGATGCAATCAGGGATATAAATATTTTGCCAATCCCTTCTACATTTAATGCATCAAAGCCTACGGATACACCAACAGCACCGATAACACCACCAATTAATGCATGGGAAGATGAACTAGGAATACCAATCCACCACGTTAATAAATTCCATACGATAGCGCCAAATAAAGCGGCCGCAATCACACCACTATTAATTAAATCTGGCGATAACACTAAATTACCACCAATGGTCTTCGCAACGCCCGTACTAACTAATGCACCAATAAAGTTTAAACAAGCTGCCATAATAATAGCATTTCTAGGGGATATAGCCCTCGTTGATACAGAAGTGGCAATAGCATTAGCCGTATCATGGAAGCCATTAATATAGTCAAATCCGACTGCCAACAGTACTACGATCCATATTAAATAGTGATCAAGCATATTTTAATACAACCCGGCGGAATGTTCCTACCAAACGCTCGCATCCATCAATTGTGTCTTCCATGGAGTTAAGAATTTCCTTCCACTTAATAATTTCAATAGGATCTTTACATTCTGTAAATAGTTTCGCCATCGCTTCATGATATACATCATCTGCTTCCGATTCTAATCGTAACACTTCTAATGCGCGACCTTCTACTTTAATATAGTTTTTCTTTAAACTACCCATATAGGAAATAGATTTTGTAATATGTTTCATGCATTTCGCTGCAATTTCTGCTAATCGAATAGATCCTTCTACCGGATCACCCGCCTGATACATACACATTTTATCCATGATGTCTTTAATGCTATCAATAGTTGTATCTAGTTCATCAATCAATTCTTGAATATCTTCACGATCCATAGGAGTAATAAATGTTTTACGTAACCGCTCTACCGTTTCATTAACTAACTCATCAGCTTCTTTCTCTTTTCGATCAATATCACCTAATGCAGTTTCTTTCGATATTTCTCCTTTCAGTGCTTTTACCATCAATAAGGATGCTTCATGACATAATTCAGCATGCTCGTTTAAAATGCTAAAAAACTTTTCCTCTTTTCCTTTTAGTTTAAAAGCCATAGATCCTCCTGTGAAAAATATACGCATCTAGCATATAAAAGTATACCCTAGTACACCTAAATTATACCATATAATAATTCTCTACATCCTATGTTTTTATAAAATGTAATCATGAGAGTAATAGATATTATTAATTTTCACTATGCAATTTTATCATGACTAATCATTACTGAATAATACATATCTATACGGTGGTGTGCTGATACTTTTTTTATCATCCTTTACTAGGTTATGACCATGAGTCATAGATACTACATGTTACAACTCCTGTTACATTACACAATATATATGCACTAACGTACACCTATATGTAATACATCCTATTGATGACCACAGTCATACCTATAACAACTAGCATGAGGAGCATAGCTTACAAAGCTATGCTCCTCATGTAGGTATAAGTGGTCTATAAAATTTTACAATATAGTGCCAATTGGCGCCTGCTCACATCATATCTCTATCGTTTTCTACTATTGTATACGATATCAGCTTTGTCATACTATTTATTAACTTCATACACGGCATGCGCCATTTCAGGAATAATAAGTCGCTCCATACCTAGTGAAACAGCTCCCACAGATCCAGGAAGTGAAAAAATGACCGTTTTCTCACTCACACCTGCTACAGCTCTCGATGCCATAGCCCGTGTACCAATATCATCTACATAACTTATATATCTAAAAATTTCACCAAATCCAGGAATTTCCTTATCTAACAAATCGGTAACCGCTTCAATTGTTACATCCCGCTTGGCAATGCCTGTTCCACCAGTCGTAATGATGCAATCCGGTTGTATCTCTCTTAACCATTCACGAATTTGTGACTGAATTTGGTCATAGTCGTCCGGCACAATCGCCTGTGCTGCCACATGATGATGTGCCTCTTTCACAAACTGAGCCACTGTTTGTCCCCCTTTATCAGTTTCCCAAGTCCGTGTATCAGAGACTGTTAATATGGCAACCTCTAATGGTCTTCTATCCATTTCCATATGTGACATAATAATGGTCCTATCCCTTTCTCTATACTACAAATCTTCGTTTACATAAAGCAAGATAATATATCTATTTTTCTAACATAGATTCTAAAATGACCACATCCGTACTACGCATTCCTTCACGAGCGATTTTGGCAATCGTATCTACCGTCGTATCAATGTCGCCTTTTACAATGCCATCCCCTGTATGAAAGCTATTGCCCGTCTTAGCTTGTCGATGTCCTAAAAATGCATTATTCAAAGCCAGTGCGATTTTCATAGCACACGATGCTTTCGCCCCATCACAAATTACACCTGATGTGCCTGCTAATGCATTCGACAAAGTTTGTGCTACTACGTCTCGACTTTCACCTAACAAAAAGGCAATGGCCGCCACCGTAGCGGAGGAAGAGCTAACCACGCCACAATAGGCACTCAAGCGGCCTATGCCAGATTTAATATATAATGCTAACATATTAGCTAATACGAGGGCGCGTACTGTCCGTTCTTCTGAAATATGGTACTCCTTCGCATAAATTAGAATTGGCACTGATAATGTAATACCTTGATTTCCACTGCCACAATTAATCATAACTGGCAAACTACATCCACTCATACGTGCATCCGACCCTGCTGCCGCATAGGCACGTGCGCGTTCCTCTATAGAATCACTTTCACAAATAATCAATTTTCCGATATTCGCCCCATAGTCATTGGCTAGCCCTTCTTCGGCAATCGCCATGTTATACTCTAATTGTTGCTTAATTACATCATAAATTTCGGAAATATCTCCATGATCGGCAAAATCATAGCACTTATTAAAATCTAGTTCTACTGGTACGGTAGCTGTATCAACTACAGGATTATCTAGTAGTACGGTGCCATTTTTTTCAATCCGTACAAGATTTGTATGGGCGTGTTCTACAATCACCCGCACCACATCATCGCCATGATACGCAAACACTTCGATATATAAATTTTCTACATTTTCTGCTAATTCAACGGTACAAAATTCAGAGTCCACTAGTTGATCTGCTTTCACTAAATCACTTGGCGATAATGATTCCAGTACTTCTAGTTTACGGTCCGCATTACCAACAATCGCGCCTAACACTAAGCTATAGTAAATACCTCGTCTGCCTTCTGCATTAGGTATGGTAACACTCTTGGCATTCTTGATGATATTGCCACTGCACAAAGCATGGATTCTATCGGGGAATGCACCTAATACTTCTACGGATTTTGCCGCCGCAAAGGCTAAGGCTATCGGTTCTGTACAGCCAAAAGCTGGTACAATTTCATGTTGTAATAATGTAATAAATTCTTTCATAATATCCCTCATTTTTCTCTTTCTCAATACATACTGATTTATTAAATGATAACTATGTATAGTATATATCATTATCTACTATATTGCATTAATAAATACCATTCTTTTGAGTATAATATACATTTTTAATAGGATATCATGTGATCGTAGATACATTTTCTATAGCAACGCTCTAGATCCTAACTAGTAATTGAGTATATATAGCCACTAGAAATCTACCAATCTAAGAATCCATGCTAATGTCTTCACATAGATACCAGATGTAATAATAGCACTTAGTCAACATCATCTGTACGACTAAGTGCTATCTCCAAAATTTAACAATATATAGTACTTTCAAAGCGATTCCATAAGAACCTTTTCCTGTTTCCCTCAAATTCTTGTGTATAAGATACACTAACTAGAGACAGAGTACGTATAGGTAAATATATTTTTCCATACCATATATTCCCACTCATATAGCAAAAACTTTAAGATTTTCCACGTCCCTACCTATTAGAAAGAAGATATGCCTACACCACAAAATCGTCATATACACACTACCTCAATAGATTGATGCCTCACCAATAGGCGTTGTCTAGGAAATATACTACCCATAATAGGTCTATTCATTTTCACCATATCCATATCATTGACTCGTTTAATAGAACAGGATAATACAGATAATAGACGTAATAAATGTGATAATAGCTGGCACAGAAGCCCGTTTCACTAAGTCTACACTAGAAATGTTTGCCATACCTGATACGGCAATAATAACTGCACTAATCGGAGATAACAAACGACCTACACTCGCTGAATTTTGCATCGCCAGTAACATAGGAGTCGCTTCCGCCCCTAATTCTTTGGCAAAGCCCGGTACTAATGGTGAAAACGCAAACATGGAAGCAACACCAGAACCCATAACAACGCTCAATATGACAATCAATCCTGCAATGCCAACGAGAATAAAGTCGAAAGGCAACGCCATCCCTTTAATGCCTTCTACAAAAGAATTAACGACGCCTAAGGATGTTAAGCCAAAGGCAAATGTTTCCCCTGCAACGATCAAAGTTACTGTATTCGATAATTGATTACCCATGCCTTTAAAAAATACGGTAATACTATCTGCTACTTTTCGTAAACTTCTTAGCCGAATTAACTCACACGTCATGGCAATAAATAGACTTAAAAACATGGCTAAGTTAACATTCATTTTAATGCTGCCTATGGCATATGGACTAAATCCCAAAATAAAAATGAGTGGCAATAATGGTAAAAACATATAGATCATAGGCCCTACAACTAATTCTGTATGTGCTACATTTTCTTCTTGCTCTACCTCTGTAGTCACTACATGACCTGAGCGCTTATCACAATATTGTTGCCAAACATAATGACTAATCGCAGCCATAAGTCCACAAATAACATACACTTTCAACTGATAATCAACAAAATATGCATGGACTGGAATATTTGCCGTTTTAGCCACTAACAAAGTAGTTGCTGAAGCAGGTCCAATATCAAGCAAATGACCAGTGGCGACAGCTGCGGCAGCACCTACAGGACTCACGCCTAAACGAACTAAAATGGGGAAAATCGTTACCATCATTAGCATTGCCAAACCAGAGGCACTAGGAATGACCAAAGACATGAACATATTGATAATGAACGTAATCGCCAACACTAAATAGGGGGCTTTCATTTTTTTCAACGGTTTCACCGCCACCGTAACCAAACGAGCACTAGCACCGATATGATCCATATATTTCGCAAAACCCGTACAGGTCATAATCATAAGGCCAAGACCTGCCACATCTTTACCTGCTAATACGACGATGTACTGAAAAGCGTCAAATATAATATTGCCAGTTTGTTGCTTTGCATCTACAAATTGTGTCGTATACCCCAAGCAAAAGGAAATTAGCATCATAACAAGACCACCTGCTAATAGTACCGATTGCGGTTTAAATTTTTTAATCACCAAATAACCTACAATTATAATCACAATAAGTGCTATCAATATATTCATTGTTTAGGACCCCCTATTAAAAGTTTTCTTTACTTTCTTTAAAATCAACTTTAATTTGTTCTAATATTTCTGGATGTTCTAACAGTTCCACTACAGTTAATGCAATCCCCTTGGCACCATTCATAATTACATCTTCTGCAAATTGTGTTTTTCCCCTATCCAACCACTCTTTAGAGTGACTACTTACTCCACGATTAACATATTTTACCCGTAAACACGCACCTGGCACACGGAAAGTGACACTTGAAAAATCAGTAGATCCTGTGACTTTACGCGGTTCAGAAATATCAGGAATACCAATCTCTGCTGCATGCTTTAGCAACATATCATTGAGGCGTTGCACATTCACCTTGTTATCATAGGCTTTTACCTCATCAATCGTTAAGGTGGCCCCCACTTGTAACGCTGCCCCTTCTGCAACTTTATACACTTTTTCTAGTACTTCATTGAGTCGAATACGACTGGAGGAGCGAATATACCATTGCGTACAGGCATAATCTGGTACAATATTAGCCGCCTTACCGCCATCTGTAATAATGCCATGCATTCTTACATCTGTTGGCACATGTTCTCGTAAATATTCCATACCATTAAAGAATAACAATACCGCATCTAAGGCGCTAATACCTTTTTCTGGAGCAATCGCCGCATGTGATGCTTTGCCGTGAAATTTAAAATTAATTAAATTCAGTGCCAGTGACTTACCATCAACCGTGGTAGAATCACTGCCATGCATCATAAACGCCACATCTAAATCATCAAATACACCATCTTTCGCCATGACTAATTTGCCACTTGCCGTTTCTTCTGCAGGTGTACCTAACACAATCAACGTAGCTGGTACGTCTAATGTTCGTTTTAATGCAATAGCCGTAGCCATAATAGACGGCGACTGCATATGATGACCACATGCGTGGCCTAATCCTTCCAATGCATCATATTCACACAAAAGACCAATCTTAGGCCCACCACCTTGAATATGTGCTACCGCTTTAAAGGCGGTTTTCAATCCACTAACTTCTCGTTCTACCGAAAATCCTTCTTTCTCTAACCGTGCTGTAATTCGTTTATGTGCCTCAAACTCCTCATTGCCTAGTTCTGGATGATCAAACAAGTAATCAGCGAACGCTTTCATTTCACCCCGAAGACTTTCAATTTCATTTAATAGCTTGTCATTATCCATGATATTCCTCCCTAGTCTCCTATATTACTACTCTCTAACTATTCCTATTACTTATCATATTAATGCTCTAACTAGATAAAATAAAATAGAAATACTTAATGCGATACTATTCATTTTTTCTATATCTGATAGTAATGCAGCTATGAAAAATTTTAAAAAAATAAAGCTAGAGTTAGAAGGATTTATCGATTATAATAATAAAAACTACATTCTATCCTGCGTAATCTCTCGCACCAATGCTAATTCTCCTCATTAGTACACAGAATATATACGTGATAACACGATTATCTCAAAAATATGTAGTATTTCGTCTTTTTAGATACTGTAACGTAGGAGTTAGTATGGATTTTAAAGATTTAACAATTATTAAAGAAATCTATGAAACAAAAAATATTACCAAAGCGGCTAACAACTTATTTATTTCTCAGCCTACCTTAACCTATCACCTTCAAAAATTAGAAAAAGACTTAGGTATTTCTATTATGACGCGACAACCTAAAGGTGTTGTGTTTTCTGAAAATGGGCTCTTACTAGCCCACTTTGCGCAAAAAACATTACAAGATTGGATGCACCTAAAAGAAGAATTTGTACTGACTAGCACCTCTTCATCAACACCGTTAAAAATAGGTCTATCAACGGTTATATCTAAACTAAAATTTCCGCGCCTATTTCAACAATACACCCACATGCACAAAGAATTTAAACCACTCTTATATACAGGTTCTAGTACACTAGAACTACCTAAATTGCTGTATACAAAAGAAATTGATATAGCCATTGTCCGAGGCAATCTAACTTGGGAAGGCCCTCAAATTCTGTTAAAGGAAGAACCGTACTATTTAATTTCCAACTCACCAATTCAATTAGAAAATTTACTAAAAAGCACTTGGATTTGCTACCAATCATCCTATATTACGAAAACGGATTTACAACTTCGCCAATGGTGGAATAGTTATTTTACACACCATACACCAAAAACAATGTTACTAAACTCTATCGAAGCAGCCATTGAGATGGTGAAACACAATTTAGGATGGACGATTATTCCTGAAATCTACTTAACTCACTGTAGCACTCTACATGCTACGCCGATTGCAATCCGCAATGAACAACCGATTACTCGTAAAACGATTCTCGCCTATCAACCTTACATAGAAACCCATAAAGAAGCACAAATGTTCATCCATTACATAAAAAAGTATTACAAATAAAAAACTTATCGAATTCTCCAGCGCCTGTTTATTACGCTTACTACTAAGCAATATACTCACTCTACTTATATCACAATGCGCTTAGCAGCGTTACAACGATTCAGCGTATCTATCGCTTTTTATAGGCTGTCCATCGTGTATATAACAATAAGATTCTTACTAACAAAAAAAGATATCCCTTTTGTGAGTCCAATTAAGGATTACAGAAACCAACGATTACTTCCTAAAAGAAGACTTCAAACAGAACGCAAATGAAAATGACCACACTAGAGTATAGATTCTCTAGCGTGGTCATTTTCGTTATCATGAATTCAATGATTCTCGCTTTTCACAGGGGCTCTGTCTTCTGCTACCAGCAAGGTCGTTTCCGATGCTGTATCATAGGTAACTGATTTCGATTCTTCTGTGAAAGATGCAGAACCACCAATTCCGAAATATTTCTCAAAGAATGTCTTTAACTTGCTAATGACACCTTGTTTTTTCTCAGCACGCTTGCCCCCACCAAATCGTGAAACAGGCGGCATTAGTTTATCAATATCCGTTCCGGCAGTCTTGATTTCTCCGTCACGGAATGCATTCTCCAAGAACTTTCTCGTTTCTTCCGGTTTTAGCTTTTCTTCTTTTATAATGTTCTCCAAGTCCTCTTCACGCTTACCTACAACGTAATCGTGCCATTCAGCCATGATGTCATCCACTTCGTTAATTCCTGCGATAAAAGTTTCAATGAGTTCTTTCTTGCTGCGAAGTTCAGGACTAGCATCAATAGCCTTGTTGATCGTAATAAGGACTTCCTTATCCTCACAGTGAGTATCGTGATACTCTTTCACGAGCATAAGGATATAGTCAATATTGATTTCTATCTGCTTGATGAGTTCTACTTCAAAGACAATATCATCAATAATATCTGTGCTTTTGCCTTTCTTACCTTTTTCTTTCCATTCATCACGAAGATCTTGGTATCGTCCAAGATAATCCTGCAAGTCACGCTCTGTAATAAGTTCTTTGCCTACAAATTCATCAAATGAGGATAATAAGTTTCGCATACGAAGAATGGCACCAAACAGAGAGATAAAGTCTTTCTGATTCTGTTCTCCAACAATCCGTGGTTCTGACAGTGGAAACTTTTCTTCCAGTTCTTCTATCATATCTGCATAACCGGGCATCTGCTTTCCATCTACAGATTCATAGCCGTAGTAGTAATCCTTAAAGCGTTTCAGTAAAACGATACCTCCGGCATTCTTATCGCCAAATAATGAAATGGCACTGTCTACTCGTTTTTGCAAATTTCTAAAGCAGACAATGTTACCGAATACCTTGATGGAATTAAGGATTCTGTTTGTTCTCGAGAACGCTTGGATTAATCCGTGCATCTTAAGATTTTTATCTACCCACAGTGTGTTTAGCGTGGTAGCATCAAAGCCCGTAAGAAACATATTGACTACGATGAGCAAATCAAGCTCTTTATTCTTCATACGAAGAGATACATCTTTATAATAATTTTGGAACTTATCACTTGACGTATCGTAATTCGTATGGAACATTTCATTATAATCTTTGATAGCATCTTCCAAGAAATCACGAGAAGGCGTATCAAGTGCTGATGTGTCTTCAGAGTTTTCCTCATCTAGGATACCATCGGATTCTTCCTCATTAGCACCATAACTGAAGATAGTCGCTATACGCAATTTTTTCGTAGGATCTTTTGCCATTTGCTTTTTAAATTCTTCATAATACAATTTTGCCATCGGCACTGAGGCAACCGCAAAGATGGAGTTAAAGCCACTCACACGCTGTTTTTTCTTAATTTCTTCCACAGCACCTCTGTCGGCAGAAGCAACCTCACTAACATTCATAAGAGTACTGTAGACATAGGTCTTATCACCACGATAGGTCTTCCGGTCAAAATGCTCAAGGATATACTTTGTTACAAGGCTGATTCTCTGTGGAGCCATCATTGCCTTTTCACGATTAATATCCCACACCATCTCATCATCGATATCTTCTTCCACATCCATTGTCTTGATGTAATCCACACGGAATGGGAGTACATTTTTATCATTAATAGCATCAACAATAGTATATGTATGGAGCTGATCACCAAAAGTCTGTGCTGTGGTAAAAAACTCAGGATTCTTGGCGCGACCTGCATTTGCAGAGAATATCGGTGTACCTGTAAATCCAAACAGATGATATTTCTTGAAGTTCTTTACAATAGCTGTGTGCATATCACCAAATTGGCTTCTGTGACATTCATCAAAAATAATTACCACATGCTTCTGATATACATCATGCCCAGGATTCTTCTTGATGAAAGTAGCAAGCTTTTGAATCGTTGTGATAATGATGCGAGCATTCGGATTCTCAAGCTGTTTCTTTAATACAGCCGTAGAGGTGTTACTATTGGCAGCACCTTTTTCAAATCGGTCATACTCCTTCATGGTCTGGTAGTCCAAGTCCTTACGGTCTACCACAAATAGCACCTTATCGATAAAAGGCAGATACGAAGCCTGTCTTGCCGTCTTAAAAGATGTTAATGTCTTACCGGAACCTGTGGTGTGCCAAATGTATCCGCCACCTTCAATAGAACCATATTTTTTATAGTTATTGGCAATCTCAATGCGATTGATAATACGCTCTGTAGCCGTAATCTGATAGGGACGCATGACCATCAGCATATTCTCGGAAGTAAAGATACAGTACTTTGTCAGAATATTAAGGATGGCGTGCTTGGCAAAGAACGTCTTTGTAAAGTCAATCAAATCGGGGATCACTCTATTATTGGCATCTGCCCAAAATGATGTGAATTCAAAGCTATTACTTGTTTTACCTTTCTTACCTTTAGATGCATTAGCATCCTTGATGGCGTTAAAGCGTGTACTGTTAGAATAGTACTTGGTATTTGTTCCGTTGGAAATAACGAATATCTGCACATACTCATAGAGTCCACAACCTGCCCAGAAACTGTCACGCTGATATCTGTTTATCTGATTGAAAGCCTCACGAATGGCAACGCCTCTGCGTTTTAACTCGATATGAACGAGAGGCAAACCGTTGACAAGTACAGTGACATCATAGCGATTGTCATAGCTTGCACCATCTTCTTTGCCTATCACATGCCCCAGGGCACCTTCTCTGCCAGCTTTGCTGGCATTCACCTTGTACTGGTTGATGACCTGCAGACGATTGTTATGGATGTTCTCTTTATCAATCAATGTGATATTCTTCGATGAACCATCGTCACGCTTTAATACCTGCACATTATCTTCCTGAATTTTGCGAGTCTTTTCCACAATATGTTCATTCGGATTAGCCACAGCAGAATGGAAAAACTGATGCCATTCATTGTCTGTGAATGTATAGTTATTCAGTTCCTCAAGCTTGGTTCTAAGATTTTGAATCAAATCCTTTTCCGTATGGATAGAAAGATATTCGTAGCCTTGATCACAGAGCATGCGGATAAATTCTTTCTCCAATGCAGCCTCACTTTGATATTGGTCAACACGAACCTTCACAGGTTCATATTCTGTGACAACCGTATTCTCGTTTGTTTCGGCTACGATATTAAAATAAGGCACATGAATCACCTCTTTCGGTTTATGTTTCTAGCTTCTTAAAATTAAGTAATGTATCTCTGTAATATTCATATTGTTTTTGACGTGCTTCAATCTCAGCCGGAAGACCAGTGCTTATGTCATTGCAGAGAGCGTTGAATCGGTCGAGGATACCTACGATGCGTTCCTGCTCCGCTAAGGACGGGAGTGGAATTACGATATCATTTAATGCATTTGGTGTTACTTCAATAACCTTTGTTCCATGTGCTAAACGTTTCTTCTGAGCAAAGAACATTGCTGTATGAAAATAGTATGACAGATATTTTGCATGCTGATTGTGATGAATAATAGCAGTGTGACCACTGACTGCAATATTCTCATTCCCAAGCCATGCAGTGCATTTGCAAACATCTTCTACATTTTCACTTGTAACAGCCATAACGATATCATTTTTAACTGCCATCTTTGATTTTTTTGCCACGTCTTCACTAATATATTTTAGGGGTTCAGTTGCATAAATACCAAAGTGTGTATACATTTGACCATAATGAATGCAAGGAACTCCTGTGTCTGTAAAATCTTTCTTTTGGAAGTTACCACCTCGTGTGATCGTGGCAATATCAGAAAGTTTTACCAATACGACACCAAATACATATTGACAAA
>QWCD01000209.1_pt1 | contig 16750 bp, 18 predicted proteins | sample 1972461 | NCBI WGS metagenome assembly QWCD01 (sample SAMN09866717, study PRJNA288562) | Human vaginal metagenome isolate term4_vaginal, whole genome shotgun... | isolation source: vagina | host: Homo sapiens | place: USA: California | reverse complement strand
GATCTGACTATATTCAGACTTTGCAAGATCAGACTACTAACAATAATCAGCAGGTGTTTTTAAAAAATGAGATACAAAGATTAACTAGAGCTGAAGATAATCAAGTAACTTCATTGTCTGAGCAAGTTCAGCAAAGTTCAGTAAAATTACACCAATTATTACAAGATAAGAAAAATTTAACGCAGCAACATGAAGAATTAGCTGCTAAAAATAATCAGAAAACAAAAGAATATAACCTCATTTCACAACATAGCCAAAAACTTCAGGAGCAAATTAATCATCTTCAGAACATCTTATCGCAAAGGCAAGCACAAATTGACGGGTTAAAGAAGGTGTAGTAGGAGATTTGCTTAACTTTTCTCCTAAATTGGAAGCTGCATTGATTACGTCTTTGGGTTCAGGAGTACAAAGTGTAGTTACTATTGATAAAAATAGTGCTAAAGATGCTGTTGAATTATTAAAAAAATATCGTGCTGGTAGAGTAACTTTTTTACCTTTAGGTGGGTTGCGAAAAAATAAGATTCCTGATTCAACACTCAGAGTTATTAAATCGATGGATAAAGTTTTGGGTGTTGCAGAAGAACTGGTTACACCAACAATTGATAAGGATATTAGTGAAGTTATAAATTATTTACTAGGTAATGTTATTATTGTCGAAGATATGCAGACAGCATTGCAAGTGCAATCAAAAACTGGAGGATACTATCGAATTGTTACTTTAGATGGCGATATCATTAGCCCAGGTGGTAGTATTACGGGTGGTATACGCAATCAACGTATGAATTCGCCGTTGCAAATTAATTTACAAATTGCAGAATTGGAAGATAAAGTTGTTGTCGATTTGAAAAAGATGAAGTCTTTACGACAAGAATTAAGCCAATTGAATGATAAGATTCATCAGTTTGATATAACTATTCAAAAATATCAACGCCAATTATTGACACTTGAGAGTGAATTTAATAAGAGTAATTTAGACTATCAAGGGCAAAAAAAGGAAAATGATAGATTAAATCAGTTACTTTTGTTACAAACAAATGCTCAAAAGCAGAAACAAAGTGATATCGAAAAAATCAAAGGCCAGCTGGTTGAACAAGAAACATTGCAAAAAGTTATAGCAGACAAGCTTGTTAGTCAGAAGTCAAAAATGGAATCATTAAAGCGTGAGATAACGCAATTTGATAATGATCGCCAACATTTACAGGCTGAATTAGCTGACAATAGTTCTAAATTAGCTGTTGCTAACAACAAATGTGCTAACTTACAAGAACAGATTAAACAGAATCAGGAACAAGCATTGCTAGTTGAAAAGCAATTGCAATCTTTAGCAATTAAAATGCATGATTTAGATGCTAAAAAAAATAATACGCAAAATGAAGAAACTTTGAACCAAAAGATTGCGATGAAAAAGTCCAGTCAAGAAAAATTAACTGCTGATTTAACTGAATTAAATACACAATTAGGTAAGATAGATGCTGAATTAAATCAGTTAGAGTCGCGGGCTTCTAGAGATTATGAATTAAGAAAAAATCTTGCTGATAATCACAAAAAATTATCTATTGATATTACCAAACTTTCTGATAGTATCAGACATAAATTAGATATTTTATCTCAGGATTATGATATTAGTTATGAAGCTGCTTTAGATATGGTTGAAGGTGAACATAACTTGCAAAAGCAGCAAGATTTAGCAAAAGATGTAAAATTGCACAAAATGTCTATTGCTGAAATAGGTCCTGTTAATTTAAATGCTATTGATGAGTATCAGGAAGTAAAAACAAGGTATGATTTTTTATCTGAGCAACAAAATGATTTGTTGTCTGCACGTAAAAATATCGAAGTTTCTATGTCTAAACTTGATAATGAAGTGAAAAAACGATTTGAGGATACTTTCTTAAAAATAGCTCAAAAATTTAAAACTATATTTCCTATTATGTTTGGTGGCGGACATGCTCAGTTGATGATGGTTGATCCTAAAAATATACTAGAAACTGGAATCGAGATTGTAGCACAACCACCTGGCAAGAAATTACAAAGTTTGAGTTTATTATCAGGTGGAGAAAGAGCTTTAACAGCAATAACTTTATTATTTGCGATGTTAGAAGTGAGTCCTGTTCCTTTTTGTATTCTAGATGAAGTTGAAGCGGCTTTGGATGAAGCCAATGTAGTTCGTTTTGCAGATTTTTTAAATAAATATGAATTAAAAACACAATTCATTGTCATTACTCATCGAAGAGGTACGATGAAAAAAGTTAATAATTTATATGGTGTAGTCATGCAAGAATCAGGTGTTTCTCAAGTTTTATCAGTGTCATTAACTGATGATCAAAATAGGTGAGGTAGTCATGGGATTATTTAATAAGTTAAAAGAAAAATTATTGGGTAAAACAGAAGAAAATAAAGATTCAGAAATTACAAAAAAAGACAATGATATTCAAGCAACATATGATCGTGGCTTGAAAAAGACTAGTAATTCTTTAGGTGAAAAACTGAATTCATTTTTAGCACAGTTTAGAACAATTGATGAAGATTTTTTTGATGATTTGGAAGATTTATTAATTGAAGCAGATGTGGGCTATGATACAGCAGAAATGCTGACTGATGAATTACGAAATGAGGCTAAGCTTAAAAATGTTAAAGATAGCAAATTGTTAAAAAATGTTATTGTTGAAAAATTAGTCGAATTATATGAACAAAATAATACTAAAGATAGTAAGCTAATCCTTAAAACTGGAGATATGCCTGCTGTGTTCTTATTTGTTGGTGTAAATGGAGCCGGTAAGACAACAACCATTGGTAAATTAGCTAAAAAATTAAAAGATGCAGGTAATTCTGTGATGTTAGTGGCAGCAGATACTTTTAGAGCTGGTGCTGTAGAGCAATTAAAGGCATGGGGTCAGCGTGTAGATGTACAGGTGATTAGTGGCAATACTAATGCTGATCCTTCATCAGTGGTTTATGAGGGGTTAGAATGTGCTGTTAAGAATCATATAGATTATTTATTAGTTGATACTGCTGGTAGGTTGCAAAACAAGGTTAATTTGATGAATGAATTAGACAAGATAAATCGTACAATACATCGCAAAATACCTGATCAACCTCAAGAAATATTATTGGTTATTGATGGTTCTACTGGACAAAATGCTTTAAATCAGGCTAAGGAATTTGATAAGACAACAAAATTAACCGGATTAGTGTTGACTAAATTAGATGGTTCTTCAAAAGGTGGAATCGTTTTAGCAATTAGAAATGAAATGTCATTACCTGTAAAATTAGTTGGCTTAGGAGAAAAAGCAGAAGATCTAGCAGAGTTTGATGCAGAAAAATTTGCGATTGGGTTATTCCATGAGTTGATTTAGAGTTGTTTTGAGGAGGAAATATTTAGATGAAAAAATTAAGTGCTTGTACAACAATATTAGTGGGTAAAAAAGCTACGATAGATGGGTCCACAATGATTGCCCGTAATGACGATACATATAGTCCAATTACACCACAAAAATTTATTATTCAGAAAGCAGAAAAAAATAATAAGGGACGCATTATTAAATCTTATTTAAATAATTTTCAGATGGAATTACCAGAAAATGCTCAACGTGTGCCAGCTGTACCTAATGTTGATTATAAAAAATTAGGTTACTATGATGAAAGCGGAATTAATGAATGCAATGTGGCAATGTCTTGTACTGAGTCAACTTATGGTAATGAAAGAACTTTAGCCTTTGATCCATTAGTAGTAGATGGGTTAGATGAAGATTGTATGCAAACAGTTGTTTTACCTTATATTAAGTCAGCTCGTAATGGAGTTGAATATTTAGGTGAATTGATTACTAAGTATGGAAGTGCTGCAGGTAATTCTGTTTTATTTGGTGATAAAGATGAAGTATGGTATATGGAAATTGTAACGGGTCATCATTGGGTGGCTCAAAGAATTCCTGATGATTGTTATGCTATTGCTGCTAATAGAGTATCTATTGAAAATGTTGATTTTACAAATGCAGATTATTTTATGTGGAGTGATGGAATTAGGGAATTTGTTGATGCACATCATTTGAATCCAGATCATCATGGATGGAATTTCCGCCATATATTTGGTACGTACACTGAGCAAGACAGACATTATAATACTAGTCGTGTATGGTATGGGCAAAAATATTTTAATCCAGATATTGAGCAGGATCCTCAAGATGGTGATCTGCCTTTCATCAGAAAAGCTAACAAATTAATTACACAAGAAGATATTGAATTTGTCTTGGGATCTCACTATCAAAATACTCCATATGATCCATTTGGTCATGGAACTGATGAAGAAAAACATATGTATCGTCCAATTGGATTAAATAGAACGCAAAATGCACATATTTTACAAATTAGAAATGATGTTGATGCTGATAAAGCAGGCATTATGTGGTTATGTATAGGTGGACCTACTTTTACACCATTTATTCCATTTTTTGCTAATATGAGTGATACTGATGCCTCATTTAATAATACTAGTTTAACTTATAATCAAAATGATGCTTGGTGGTATTATAAATCATTAGCTAGTTTAGTGGAGAGCCATTATCCACAATTTGTGCAGCTTAATATTAAATATTTAGAAGAACTTAATCGTTATTACCGTGGCAGAATAGAAGAAATTATTGCTAATAGTGAAGGTCTTGCAGGTAATAAGTTAACTGAATATTTAACAGCGGAAAATCAAAAAACTGTCAAGCATACTAAGAAATTATCTGATGAGCTTTTTGGCAAAATGTTTATAGAATCTATTAAGATGTCTAAATTAACATTTAGTATGGATAAAAATTTATAATATAAAATATTTATAGTTATTTGGCATACAATCGGTTATTTAATATAATATACTAATAAATATATTGATATTTGTTAAAATAATATTTTAATTGGAATAAGGGTGATGGCAATGACAATAACACCAATGGAAATTCATGATAAAGTATTTCCAATAGTTAAAAATGGGTATAGTGCGGAAGCTGTTGATGAATTTCTTGATCAGATTATTGATGATTATGCAGATGTACTTGATCGCAATGTTGATTTAAAGAATGAAAATTATAAGCTTAAGAAACAATTAAGGGATGCATCTTCTGACAATACGCAAATACGTCAGCACATGGTAGAAGTTCAAGAACAAGCAAGACAAATTGTAAATCAAGCACGTGTTACGGCTCAACAAATAATTGACGATGCTAAGGATAAATCAGATAGCATGTTAGCTGATACGCAAAAGCAACTTGTTCAACAACAAAATATGTTAGAACAATATAATACATTGATGAATGATTATGAATTGCTTAAAACTGAGGTTGCAAATTTTATTCATGATACCAAGGCTAAATTAAATGAACAAGTCAAAGAATTAGATGATAAGGATTGGCAGATATATTTAGATAAGCATTATGGTAGGACTCGTTTGTATCCTGCTGATGGTTCACAACCAATTAAAACTGATGATTCAGATAATCTTATTGATGAGGAAGGTTTAATTAAACCAGAAGATATAGATAAATATCAAGAATATATACCTGCAGAAAACTTTGACGAAGATATTGACAACAATACTGATACTGAAGTAAACTCTGATAATGAGAAAGAAGATACTCATAAGATTTTAGAAGGCGATAATCCTACTGTCGTGGAAACAGTAGAAGATGAAAATAGTAATTCTGATTCACTTTCCAGACCTAAGATTATCTTCCCTGATGATTATAAAGATCATAATTAAAGTAAATCGACAGTAAAACAAGTAGATGAAACAGCGAGCTATTAGATGGTGAGAGATTAGCGATATCGAAAATGTTGATCAGCTGCCAATTGATTTACCGTAATCTATACGTTACATGAAATATGAGTGGAACATTTTTATGTTCAAGTTAGGTGGTACCACGAAAAACTTCGTCCTATTTTGGGCGGAGTTTTTTGTTTAGAAAGGAAAAATATGAAAATAAAAGATACACTTAATTTAGGCAATACTAAATTTAAAATGCGTGGAAATCTTCCAGTTCGTGAAGCTGAATGGCAAAAGCAATGGGAGGATAACGATTTATATGAACAAAGACTTAAATTAAATGAGGGACATCCTCGCTTTGATATGCATGATGGACCTCCTTTTGCTAATGGTAATATTCATATGGGGCATGCATTAAATAAAATATCTAAAGATATTATTGTTAGATATAAAAATATGCGTGGCTTTTATGCTCCATTTGTTCCTGGTTGGGATACTCATGGATTACCTATTGAACAGCAATTAGCTAAAAAAGGTGTTAAGCGTAAAGAGTTAAATATGGCTGAATATCGCCAGATGTGCCATGATTATGCTTTGAGTCAAATTGAAAAGCAACGTCAAGATTTTAAGCGACTAGGTGTAATGGCTGATTGGAATCATCCATATATTACTTTTCAACCCCAATTTGAAGCTCAAGAAATTAGAGTATTTGGCGAAATGTACAATAAAGGTTATATCTATAAGGGTAAAAAACCTGTATATTGGTCATGGTCTTCTGAGTCAACTTTAGCAGAAGCAGAAGTTGAATATAAAGATGTTGAAGCAAATTCGATTTTCGTTGCTTTTAAGTTGATTGATGGTAAGGATCTTTTGGACACTGATAATACTTATTTGATTATCTGGACTACTACACCATGGACAATTCCTGCCAATGAGGCTATTTGTGTAAATCCTAAGTTTGATTATTCCTTAGTTCAAGTTAATGACAAGAAGTTTGTTGTAGCTACTGGCTTGTTAGAAAAAGTTGCTCAAGAAATTGGCTGGGACGAATATCATGTTGTTAAAAGCTTTAAGGGCTCAGAGATGGAGTATATGAAAGCTAAACACCCTATATATGATAAAGAGAGTTTAGTTATTGAAGGATTCCATGTTACTTTAGATGATGGTACTGGCTTGGTTCATACCGCACCGGGATTTGGTGCAGATGACTTTAATGTAGGATTAAAATATAACCTACCAATTTTTAGTCCAGTAGATGGTCAAGGAAATTATACTGATGAAGTGCCTGAATTGGCTGGAATGTTTTATCAAGATGTTGATAAATTAATGCTTGAAAAGCTTAAAGCGTGCGGTGCATTACTTAAGTTAAAAGTCTTTACTCACTCTTATCCACATGATTGGCGTACTAAAAAACCTGTTATTTTTAGAGCTACGACACAATGGTTTGCATCTATTGAACCATTCCGTCAACAAATTCTTGATGAAATTGATAAAGTCAATTTTTTGCCAGATTGGGGAAAAATCCGTCTTTACAACATGATTAAAGATAGAGGAGATTGGGTCATTTCACGTCAACGTGCATGGGGAGTCCCATTACCAATCTTTTATGCAGAAGATGGAACACCGATTGTCACTCCGGAAACAATTGAACATATTGCCAAGATTTTTGAAAAAGAGGGCTCTATGGCATGGTTCACTAAAACAGCTAAAGAATTGTTGCCTGATGGATTTACTTCATCTCATTCACCTAATGGTGAATTTACGAAAGAAAAAGATATATTAGATGTATGGTTTGATTCTGGTTCGTCTCATACAGCAGTTATGGCACAAAGACCAGAATTGAGTTATCCTGCTGATTTATATCTTGAAGGTAGTGATCAATATCGTGGTTGGTTTAATTCTAGTTTAATTACCTCTGTTGCTATTTCAGGCCAAGCACCATATCGTCAAATTTTGTCTCAAGGTTTTGTTTTAGATGATAAAGGTCATAAAATGTCTAAATCATTGGGAAATGTTATTGCACCAAATGATGTAATTAAACAAATGGGAGCTGAAATCATTCGCTTATGGGTAGCTGGTGCGGATACAACTTCCGATGTTGCTGTTTCTCAAGATATTTTGAAACAGGCAGCTGAGAGTTATCGTAAAGTTAGAAATACTATGCGATTTATGTTGGCTAATACTTCTGATTTTGATCCAAAAAAGAATACAGTGCCTTATGATGAAATGTCTGGTGTTGATCAATATATGGAAGTTAAACTTAATAAGTTGTTAGCTGAATGTTTAGAGGCATATGATCATTATGATTTTACTTCTGTATATAAGAATGTATTTAGCTTCTTGTCTAATGATCTGTCATCCTTCTATTTAGATTTTGCTAAAGATGTTTTATATATTGAATCTGAAGATGGTCAAGCTCGCCGTTCGATGCAAACTGTCATATATGATTTCTTAGTTAAATTGGCAAAATTGTTGACGCCTATTTTGCCACATACAATGGAAGAAATTTGGAGTTATTTAAAAGAACCAGAAAAATTTGTACAATTGACCAATATGCCTGAAGTACAACATTTCGCTAATGAAAATGTGATTTTAAGCAACTGGAAGAGATTTATGACATTAAGATCTGATGTTTTAAAGGCTCTAGAAGATGCTAGAAATAAAAAGGTAATTGGTAAATCTTTTGAAGCACATGTTATCTTATATCCGAAAGCAGATACTGCTGAATTATTAGAATCTTTAAATGCAGATGTTCGTCAAATATTGATAGTATCTGATTTAACTATCGAAAATGAGACGAAAATGCCACAGAATGTAGAAGAGTTTGCTACTGCTGGTATAGTTGTTGAACATGCACAAGGTGATGTTTGCCCAAGATGTCGTCGTACAACTAATGATTTTTGTAAGAATGGTAGCTTATCTAATTTATGTTCTAGATGTGCAGATATTGTTTTGAAAAATTATCCTCAAGTGTCAGAGGAAGGACTTGAAGAGTAATGAGGACAGGCATAGTTAAGCAATTTGATAGTCGGTCTCCTTATGGATTTATTGAAGATGATTTGACAGGAGCTTCATATTTTGTTTTTTATAAATCAATTAAAGAAAGTGGCTATAAAAGATTAGAGGTTGGACAGCGTGTACGTTATCAGCTTGCACAGGGTAAAAAAGGCTTGCAATGTATTAACGTCTATGTTGAAAACAATGAGAGAGGATAATTAAGATGGATATAAGAGAAGAAGAAATTTCTAGAAAACGTATTTTTTCTGGAAAATTGATCGATCTGGATGTCGAAACCATTAGTTTGCCTAATGGCAAGACCGCTCTGCGTGAGATAGTTAATCATCCTGATGCTAGTGCAACAATTGCTATAAATAATCAAAATAAAATGCTGTTGGTAAGGCAATGGCGTGAAGCTATTAAGCAAGAAACTTTGGAGATACCTGCGGGATTAATTGATGATACGGATGCTTCACCATTGGATGCAATGAAACGTGAATTAAATGAAGAAGGTGGATATCGGGCAGAATATTGGGAAAAGATTTCTGAATTTTATTCATCATGCGGTTTTTGTAATGAAAAATTGTACTTATTTTATTGTGATACTTTGACTAAAGTAGAAAATAAGCGTCCATTGGACGATGATGAATTCCTCACTCAAGTCTGGTATAGTTTAGATGAGTTGAAACAATTGCTTGCACAAGGTAAGATCGTTGATTCAAAGACTGTAATGGCTATTAATTTATGGGAAAATATGGTATTAACGGGTAATCGTAAGAATGACTGAAAAAAGGTCTGAGTATATTAAAGAAAAAAGAAAAAAAGCTCTTTTTGGTTTCTTTAAGAAAAAAGGTCGCCATGCAGCTGATAATTCTGATTTAAAAGATAATATATCAAATGATGAAGTAATTGACCGTCCAAAATTAACCAAAGAGGAAAAAAGCAAACGATTAAAACGCTTTTTAAATCGAGCAATAATTATTGAATTGATTTTATTAGCTTTGGTATTATTATACTTATTGAAGTTTTAGGGGATTTAATAGTGAAGATTGCAATCATAGTTCCAATGGCTGAAGAGGCAGAGTATTATCATACTAATTTTCAATTTAATGAAATTAAAAAGTATGGTATAACCGAATACAGTCATGGTTTTATAGGTAATAATGAAGTTTTTATAGGTCTTTCTGGAATAGGTAAGGTAAATGCCGCCATGAATATTACCTCATTATTAGTTAATGAAAAAATTGACCTAATATTTATCACTGGTTCAGCAGGTGCGTTGCAAACTAATATTCATCAGTATGATCTTGTTTGTCCTGATGCATTTCGTTATTTTGATGCACATAATACTATGGCGGGAGATTATGTAGAAGGGCAGATACCCCAAGAACCTGCTGAATATGACTTGAATAGTATGTTGCGTGATGATTTTATTAAGTATTTACAGGCAAAAAAAATAAGATATTTTTCAGGATTAGCTGTTACTGGTGATAGTTTTATTGCAACATTTGAAACTAAGAATGGTATTTTGAAAAACTTCCCGGATGCACTTTGCGTGGAGATGGAAGGGGCTGCTTTTGCTCAAGTTGCATCTAAATTTGGCGTACCGCTAGTTGCACTGCGAGCTATTTCAGATAATGCTGCCAATGAAGCTGCTGTTGATTTTGATATCTTTGTCAAAAATGTTGCTAAAAAAGCTGCAAGTATTATTTGCGATTATTTGAAAAATTAATTTATAAAGGGTTAGATTGGTTTGAAAAAGAATATATATTTAGATAATGCAGCTACTACACCGGTTTCGCCATCTGTAGCTGCCAGAATTAACGACGAAATGCTTGATGATTTTGGAAATGCATCAAGTCAGCATTATTTTGGACGTAAAGCTCGTGCAGCTGTAGAAGTCGCTAGAAAAATTATTTCTGATTCCATCAACGCAAAAGCAAATGAGATTGTATTTACTTCAGGTGGTACAGAAAGTAATAATACTGCGATTTATGGTACAGCTAAATTACGTAGTCATTTAGGTAAAAAAATTATTACTACTAAAGTGGAACATCCATCAGTGTTAAATCCAATGAAAGATTTGGAATCGAAAGGTTACAATATAGTTTATTTGGATGTTGATCAAACGGGTCATATTTCTTTAGAGCAGTTAAAAGATGAGTTAACGGATGATACTATTCTGGTATCCATCATGTCAGTTAATAATGAAGTAGGTTCTATTATGCCAATTGAAGAAATTGGTCAGTTGGTCAAAGGTACTAATGCTTTATTTCATGTTGATGATGTTCAAGGATTTGGTAATATAGATATTGATGTTCAAAAGTCAAATATTGATTTAATGTCGACGTCAGCTCATAAAATAAATGGTCCTAAATTTTTGGGATTTTTATATGAAAAAGAAGGAATAAATTTGCCACCATTATTATTAGGTGGTGAGCAAGAATTAAAGCGTCGACCTGGTACAGAAAATGTTCCTGCTATTTCTGGTTTTGGTGTTGCAGTTAAAGAATCAAATATTGATAAAAAAGAACAACAAAAGAAATATCAAAATTTACAGAATATTATTATTAATAAATTGAAACATGATCATGTTGATTTTGAAGTTAATGGTAGTATCTCTGGATCTGTTTCACATCATGTTTTAAATTTATGGCTGAAAGGAATAGATACAGCCTTGGCTATTACCAATTTAGATTTAGCCGGTTTTTCTGTTTCTGGAGGATCTGCTTGTACAGCAGGATCTTTACATCCATCGCATGTTTTAGCTGCAATGTATGGTGAATCATCTCCACGTTTAAGAGAGTCGATTAGAGTATCTTTTAGTAGATTTACTAGTGAGGACGATGTAACTTCTTTTGCAGCAGAATTAGCTGATATGTGCAAAAGGTTAGTATAGTTAGCTTAATTTTGATGAGCAATCAAGCACTAATATAGCTTGGTTGCTTTTTGATACTATGGGATATATATTTAGAATTAATAGTCAAATTTATTAGTTATGGAGTGATGACCTATCGGAAAAATAAGAATACATAATATTGTTGTTTATACACATAATGGAGTTTTTGCAGAAGAAAAAATTTTGGGTCAAAGGTTAGAAATTGATTGTGAAATATCTTATCCGATTGAACAAAAAGTAATTCATGATAACTTATCTGAAACAATAAGTTACGTTGATATTTATGAATTAATAGTAAAATATGCACAAGAGCAAAGTTTTAATTTAATTGAAACTTTAGCAAATAAATTGGCAGATAAGATTTTATCTGAATATAGCATGATAATTTCTGTTCAATTGAAAGTAAGAAAATACGGTGTTCCTATGGCTGGAGCTTTTGATGATATAGAAATAGAGGTTTTTAAAAAGCAAAAATGAAGTCAAAAGCATATTTGAGTGTGGGAAGTAATATTGGTGATAGACTTAATAATATAGTCCAAGCCGTCAATTTATTGCGAAGTAATAAACATATCTATAATGTAACAGTATCTTCAGTATATGAAACCGAACCGGTAGGCAATGTTGAACAGCAGAATTTTTATAATATAGGTATTAAGATAGAGACAGATTTAGATCCTTTTTTACTATTAGAAGCATTACATGATATAGAGCAAAAATTACATCGAAAGAGATTGGTTCGTTGGGGACCTAGGACTATTGATTTAGATATTATTGATTATGAAAATTATCAAATTAAAACTGATATTTTGACGTTGCCCCACAAAGAAAGAGATAATAGAAAGTTTGTATTAGAACCATTGTTAGAGATTAGCAAAGATGATCCAGCATATCATAATCTATTGCAAGAAAAGATTAAGTGTACTAAAGATACGAATTGGATCAAAGTAGTACAGCAAAGTGAGGTATTTAATGAATCAACAAAAAATTGAACATGCAGTTAGAGAATTATTAGTGGCAGTAGGTGAAGATCCTGATCGCAGTGGATTAGTAGAAACACCTAAACGAGTAGCTAAGATGTATCAAGAAATCTTTTCGTCACTCAATCATCGACCAGAAGACTTTGCAAATTATAAAAAATTTCATGTAGATAGTAATCCAGAAATGGTATCTATTAATCATATACCTATCTATTCTATGTGCGAGCATCATTTATTACCATTTTTTGGATATGCTGATATTGCATATATTCCTAACAATAATACGGTCTTGGGATTAAGTAAAATTCCGCGGTTAGTTGAATTTGTTAGCAAAAAGCCAACGATGCAAGAAAAGATTACTACTGATATTGTTAAACAATTAGCTAAATTCATTAATCCTAAAGGAATAGCAGTTGCTATTAAAGCACGGCATTTATGTATGGAAATGCGAGGTATTAATAAATATGGCCAATATACTTACACTTCAGACTATGCTGGATTATTTAATGAAGATGATAGATTAAAGCAAGAATTTTTAAAGCAGCGAGGATAAAATATTTGCTAAGTTATGAAGAAATTATTTTGGGATTTAGTCAAAAAATGTTGGCAGGGGATCATAATCATGTAGTTTTTTTACGTAACATAAAAAAAAGACTAGGTTCACCAGAGCAAGCTTTTAAAACTATTCATATTGCTGGAACTAATGGTAAAGGCTCAACAGGTATGATGATTAAAGACGTTTTAGAGCATGCAGGATATAAAGTAGGATATTTTAATAGCCCTGCTTTAATAGATGATCGGGAACAGATTTCTATTAATAATATATTGATTAGTAGAAATGATTTTGTAGCTACATACTATGAAATTTTAAATAAATTAAGTCCAGATGAAAGCACCAAGATTAGTGTATTTGAGTGGTGGACATTGATTATGCTTGTTTATTTTGCTAATAAAAAAGTTGATTGGGCAGTAATTGAATGCGGCTTAGGTGGAACAGATGATGCAACTAATATTATAAATGCACCAGAATATGCTATTTTTACGCATATTGCATTAGATCATATTCATATTTTAGGTGATACTGTAGAAAAAATTGCTAAAGCTAAGTCAGGAATTATTAAATATGGAACGAAGGCTACTATTATGGCTCCTTTGCAGCAAAAAGCTGCTGTTAATATTATCAAAGAAAAATGTAGTCAAGTCCAAGTGCCATTAATTTTATCGGATGATATAGCCAAAATTAAGGTTCATAATAGAAAAATAAATATAATTGCAACAGATTTCACATTGGAAAGTTCTTTTTCCTTATTGGGTGAATATCAAAGAGAAAATTTAAAAACAGTTATCGCTTTGGTTAAGCAATTAATGCGTGAAAAAGTTTTAATTAGTTTAATGCCTTTAAAGCAAATGTTGGAAACGATTAAAATACCAGCAAGGTGTGAAAAAATAGCCTCTTTACCTGATGTTCTTATAGATGGAGCACATAATCCAGATGCTGCATATAATCTTGCTCAAACTATCATCAATTTGCGACATGGTCGTAGGGTGATTATGATTTTAGGATTTTTGAAGGATAAGAATTATCAAAAAATGATTCAAATTTATCAAGAAATATCGCATGATTTTATTTTGACAGAACCTGATCATCTACAACGAAAATTGCCTGTTGCAATTTTGGCTCAAAATTTCAACAACCATGTAATGCAAGCTGTGAATGTAAGATCTGCTCTCAAAATAGCTCGTCAAAATGCTAAACCTGATGATCTTATTGTGGTTACAGGTTCATTTTATTTAGTGAAAGATTTAATAAACGATGATTAGTAATAAAATGAATTTTGTTATAGCAAGTAATAATATCAAAAAAGCTAAAGAATTAGAGAATATTTTATATCATTTAGGATATCAAAGTATAATTTATAGCGAATTGATGTCTTATATTCAGTTTCCTAATGAGCAAAATAATAGTTTGGAGCAAAATGCCTGTATGAAAGCAGAATTTATTAGTCATTATTTGAATAATGAACTGGTTATAGCTGATGATACAGGATTATATTTAGATGCTTTTCCACAAGAATATGGTGTTAGTACCAAAAGACAATTGATGAAAGAATGTAAGAATGGTAATTTTAATCAATATTTGCTCAATAAGGTTAAAGAAAAAGATAGAAAGATGACTTTGAGGTCTGTAGTCGCATTAGCTCAAAATGGTGTCATAATTGCTAAAGGAGCAGGTAAAATGCGGGGTAAAATTGCTTTAGAGGAATTAGGAAATATGTCGACAGGTTTTGACAAAATAGTAATTCCTGATGGATCTACTAAAACAATGGCTCAAATGGATTGGAACACTCGTTTTTTATATTTGCATCGAGCAATAGCACTGCAGAATCTTTTAAAGAAAAGGAATTTTAGTTAATGGAAATAAAAGAAATTAAATATGACAAAATAAATATTGAAGGACTACCCTTACAAATTATCAAGAGAGATATTTTGCAAAGACAAGAGATTGTCTTGGCTTGGCAGGGTATTGAATGTGTGGAAAATAAAATAATAGATTTTTTGAATCATTTTGATATTCCGCTTTTTAGATGCGAAAATACTATTCAATTTCTTTTTCCAATAACTGCTTTAAAAATATTAGCAGCTAAATCTAAAATATTATGGCCAGATGATGAAAAATTAGCATTAAGTATTGATGCAATTATTAAATCTCATTGCATTATTTGGAAAGCAGGTCGTTTTACTTTCGATATTACTGATAAGCCATTAGTTTATGGTATTTTAAATGTTACCCCTGACTCATTTTATGATGGTGGTCAATATTATGCACCGGAAGATATGAAAAAACACATTGCAAATATGGTTGATTCAGGTACAGATATTATTGAAGTAGGCGGACAAACTACTAAACCAGGAGGATATGTTGAAGTTAAGCCTGAAGATGAAATTATGCGGACGATTCCTGCTATTAAATTTATTCATGATAAATATCCTAATATAGCCATAGCTATTGATACTTATAAGTTACCAGTAATGCAAGCTGCTATTGAAGCTGGGGTTGATATTATTAATGATGTTAGAGCATTTGATTCTTATCAAAAACGAGCATTAATGGCTAAAAGCAATGTGGGATTAGTTACTATGCATAGTAGCCGTGAACATGAGTATGATAATTTAAGTGATGAGATGATAAAATTTTTTAAAGATAATTTAAAAACACTTATAGATGCGGGCATTGATTTAAATAGAATTATTTTAGATCAAGGTATTGGTTATGCTAAGGTAGCTGATGGTTATCAAGATTATACGATGATGCGTAATCTTGATCAGTTGAACAAATTTAATCGTCCTATTATGGTAGCAATATCACGTAAGGGATTTGGTAAAAAATTATTCAATTTGAATAAGGAAGATCGTTTACCTGTAACATTAATAGCCGAATCGGCAATGTTTTTACGTGGTGGAAGAGTGATTAGAGCTCATGATATTGCAGAAACTTATCAGTTAGTTAATATGTTAGATATCATTAATCAAAGTTATTGGTTTAGATAAAAAAATATTTTTATTTGCTAATTTTTGTTTTGTATTTGTGTATAGATATTTTTTCTCTATATCGAAATTTTCGGAGCTTACGTCAATTAGAAAGAGTAGCAGAACAAAGTGAAGATTTGGATAATTTAAGGATATTTCACTACTGTGTGGAGCTGATGATAGGATATAAAAAGAAGACAAGCAAACAAATTGGAAAGAATATCAATTATATAGCCTGTCTTGCAACTGTAATGGGGAAAATAAGCTATGAAGACAAAATAGATATGTCTATTTTGATGCAAAAAATGGTTGATGTGATTTAGGAAAAAGATGTTTATTTTCAAAAGTAATATGGATAAGGATTTCGATCAGACATGCGAATACATATTAAAATTAAAGCGAGCAGAATTATTTTTTCATGGAATTAAAAAACAAGATAAAACGAAGGCTCGTTTGTATCATGCTACACTGGAATACTATTATGCTAACCATAAAAAAGAAAGATATATGAGGATTTTAAAATAAGAAAACGCTGTTAAATTCGCAGCGTTTTTTATATATCTTCTTAAAATATTTGTACACACAAATTACAGCTAAAGTGTTTTT
>QWCD01000200.1_pt1 | contig 16811 bp, 15 predicted proteins | sample 1972461 | NCBI WGS metagenome assembly QWCD01 (sample SAMN09866717, study PRJNA288562) | Human vaginal metagenome isolate term4_vaginal, whole genome shotgun... | isolation source: vagina | host: Homo sapiens | place: USA: California | reverse complement strand
ATTCAGGGAAATAAAGTTATTTCAAAAGAAGGAAAAGATTGCAGTGAAGAATTTCAAAAAGGGGCAGAGGAAAGTCTAAAACTCATTAAAAAATGGAAAATCCAAAAAGCAATTTTAAAAGCAAAAAGTCCTTCCTGTGGTTATGGTTTTATCTATGATGGTAGTTTTACAAGAAAACTTATCAAAGGAAATGGGTATACAGCAAATTTATTAGAAAAAGAGGGCGTTTCTATTTTTTGTGAAACAGAACTTGACAAGATTTTTAAAGAGGTATACAATAAATTGACAATTAAATAGAATATTTCATTACTAGAGGAGCTATCATGGCTGAGAGGGAATAATCCGACTCTTATTACTTGAACTGGATAATGCCAGCGAAAGGAAGTAATTTTTTTATGTATTTTGTAAGCTCTAGTTTTTATTAGAGCTTTTTTTATTGCACAAATTCCCTATGATAAAGAAAGAGAGGTGAAGCAATGCAAGTAACAATCAATGGTCTTGACAGAGAAATTCCGGAAAATATGAATATTCTAACATTAGTCGAGAAACTAAGTGCAGAAAATAATATTTCTTTAATAGGAGCGATTGTACTCATAGATGAGGAGTTAATTCCAAAAGCAACTTGGGAAAAAACTTTTCCAAAGGCTTCTTCTAAAATTGAAGTATTATCTTTTGTATCAGGTGGATAAGAGAAAGGAGTGAGTATAATGGATCAATTAGAATTACAAGGCAGAATTTTTAATAGTCGTTTACTGACAGGAACAGGTAAATTTCGAGATAAAAAACTCATTGAGCCTATGTTGGAAAGCAGCGAATCTGAAATCATTACAATGGCACTACGAAGGGTTAATTTTCAAAATCCTCAAGAAAATATTTTAAACTATATTCCTAAAAAAATTACTCTACTTCCTAATACTTCCGGAGCAAGAAATGCAGAAGAAGCCATTAAGATTGCTATGATAGCGAGGGAAGCCGGATGTGGAGACTTTATTAAAATTGAAGTCATCAATGATATGAAATACTTATTGCCAAATAATGAAGAAACAATCAAAGCGACTAAATTTTTAGCAAAAGAAGGTTTTATTGTTCTTCCTTATATGTATCCGGATATTTATGCAGCAAAAGCTTTAGAGGATGCAGGGGCTGCCGCTGTGATGCCTTTAGGAGCTCCTATCGGCTCAAACAAAGGACTTCTTAGCAAATCTTTTTTAGAAATTTTAAATGAAAACAAGAGAGTTCCTCTGATTGTTGACGCAGGAATTGGAACTCCTTCTCAAGCTGCAGAAGCTATGGAAATGGGCGTAGATGCTGTTCTGGTGAATACTGCTATCGCAACTGCGGAAGATCCTGTCATGATGGGAAAAGCTTTTTCTATGGCTGTCAAAGCAGGAAGAATGGCATATCTTGCAAAATTAGCTACGACTTCGAAATACGCTCAAGCTTCTTCTCCTTTAACAGATTTCCTATTTCGAGGTGACAAAGAATGAGCTTTTATGATGAAAAAAAGAAATGGAATTCTTTCGACTTCTCTTCCTACTTTAGCCGAGTAACGGAAGAAGATGTTCTACAAAGTATTGAAAAAGAAAAACTTTCTGAATATGACTTGCTAAATTTATTATCTCCTACTGCAACAAAATATTTAGAAAAAATGGCTCAAAAAGCCCATAATTTAAAACTGCAACACTTTGGAAATGTTATTTGTCTATACATTCCTATCTATGTTTCCAACTATTGTAGTAACGGCTGTACTTACTGTGGTTTCTCTATGAAAAATAAGATTCATAGAAGGCACATGACCTTAAAAGAAATCGAAGAAGAAGCAAAAGAAATTGCAAAAACAAAGATTGAACATATTATTTTATTAACAGGAGAGGTAAAAGATTTATCTACTCTTCAATATATTAAAGAAGGAGTCTCTATCTTAAAAAAATATTTTGCTTCTGTCTCTGTGGAAGTTATGCCTCTAGAAACAGAAGAATATGCAACATTGAAAAAAGTAGGTTTGGATGGAATGACAATATATCAAGAAACCTATAACGAAGAAGTTTACGATAAAGTTCATCTCTATGGAAAGAAAAAAGATTATCTATTTCGTTTAGGAACTCCCGAACGTGCTGCAGAAGCTGGTCTGAGGACAGTAGGGATTGGAGCTTTATTTGGTTTAAGTAACATTCGAGAAGAAGCCTTTTTTGCAGGCCTTCATCTTCAATATTTAATTCATCATTATCCTAATACTACATTTGGAATTTCTCTTCCTCGTATCAATCCGGCAGAAGGAGGGTTTCAACCGGATCATCCTCTAGATGATATTCAGTTTGTTCAATTTTTAACAGCCTATCGAATTTTTCAACCAAAAGCAGATTTAAGTGTCTCCACCCGTGAAATTCCTGAGTTTCGAGACCATTTACTTGCTTTAGGAGTCACTCGAATTTCTGCCGGTTCAAAAACGGATGTGGGAGGATACACAAATCAAGATGCTTCAACAGCTCAATTTGAAATCAGTGACAGCCGTTCCGTAGAAGAAACGGTAGCCGCTGTTGAAAAACAAGGATTTCAAGTGATCTATAAAGACTGGGAGAATTTAGTATGAAGGTAGGAATTGCCGGCTGTGGTGGAATTGGTTCTAATGTTGCCTATCACTTAATTCGAAGCGGTATTATAAATTTTAAGTTTGGAGATTTTGATATTGTAGAAATCTCCAACTTGAATCGTCAATTCTTTTTTCATTCTCAAATTGGAAAAGCCAAGGCTCTCTGCCTAAAGGAAAATCTACTACAAATCAATCCAAAAGCCATAATCGAAGCAGAGATCATCCATTTTGAAAAAGAAAATATTCAAAACTTCTTCTACGATTGTGATATTATCATAGAAGCCTTTGATAAAAAAGAATGCAAGACTATGTTACTCGAAGAAATATCAACAACGGGAAAACCAATTATCGCTGCCTCCGGCATTGCCGATTACGATATTGAGAATTTACAAATAAAAAAACTCTCTTCCAATCTATATGTTGTAGGAGATTTTATGAAAGGAATTGAAAACTATCCTACCTATTCTCATAAAGTAAATATGGTTGCCGCCATGATGGCGAAAGTTGTCTTAGATTTAGGAGGTTATTTTGAGAAAAAGAATTGAAATTCCGAAAGGAATTTATGGAATTACAGGAGATAATTTTTCAAATGGAAAATCCAATTTAGACTGTGTAAAAGAAATGATCGAGGGAGGTATTCGTATCCTTCAGTATCGTGATAAAACAAAAACTATGTTAGAAAAATATCAAGAAGCAAAAGAGATTGCTAAACTATGTAAGGAAAAAGGAGTTATTTTTATTATCAATGATCATATTGACTTAGCTCTTTTAGTGAATGCCGATGGAGTACACATCGGACAAGATGACTATCCTGTGGAAGAAGCGAGAGCTTTATTAGGAAATGATAAAATTATAGGTCTTTCTACACATTCTCCGGAACAAGGCTTCAAAGCTTTTCAAAATGAAAATGTAGATTATATCGGAGTAGGTCCCATTTTTCCTACCACAACCAAAGATACCAAAGCTGTGGGACTAGAATACTTAGATTTTGCCATTCAAAACTTACATCTACCCTTTGTTGCCATTGGTGGTATACACGAAGATAATTTAGAAAAAATTCTTGCACGAAAAGTAGAACATTTCTGTATGGTGAGTGGAATTGTTGGAGCGAAAAATATTCGTGAAACGGTACAAAACCTTTGGAAACAATGGGAGGAAAATCAATGAAAACAGTGTTAAGCATTGCCGGAAGTGATTGTAGTGGAGGAGCAGGAATACAAGCAGATATCAAAACAATGCAAGCTAATGGTGTCTATGCCATGACAGCAATCACTGCCTTGACTGCTCAAAACACACTCGGAGTGAATGGTATTTTTGAAATTCCGGCTGAATTTTTGGAAAAACAGTTGGAAAGTATTTTCCAAGATATTTATCCCGATGCCATTAAAATTGGGATGCTTTCTTCCTCTAACATAATAAAAAAAATAGCAGAGATATTACAAAAATATCATGCAAAATCAATTGTGTTAGATCCTGTTATGGTGGCTACAAGTGGCTCTCCTCTTATCAAGAAAGAAGCCATTCAGGATTTAGAAAAATTTCTATTTCCTCTGGCAACCTTGATTACTCCAAATATTCCTGAAACAGAACTACTTAGCGGTATCTCTATCAAAAATGAGCAAGATATGGAAAGAGCTGCAAAAAAACTTGGAGAAAAATATCATTGTTCCGTTCTTTGTAAAGGAGGACATCAAAAAAATACTGCCAATGATTTACTCTTTGATAAAGGAACATATACATGGTTCTATGGGGAAAAAATAGACAACCCCAATACTCATGGGACAGGTTGTACTTTATCCAGTGCCATTGCTTCTAATCTTGCAAAAGGATGTTCCTTAAAGGATTCTATCCAACATTCTAAAGAATATCTTTCACTTGTCCTTCATTCTATGTTAAATTTAGGAAAGGGGAATGGACCTTTAAATCATGGAGTTTTAATTTCTAAGGAAAAATTTTGATTGTCTATTTTTTCACAAAAAGAGAGAACAATCACAAAATATGATTGTTCTCTCCTCTGTTCATTCTATATATAAAAGGGGAATTTTATATATAAATTACTTAAAACTTATATTGATATCCTAGAGATACTTTATAATAATTTTTTAAAATCGGTGAGTTCTTTACATCAAAATCGAAAGAAATAGAATTATTTCCCAAACTATATTCCAATCCTACTCCATAATTCATTGTATTTCCATCCAATTTTACTTGTTCTACTCCACTTTGATTCAAACGAACATTGTACTTTCCTAAAATCTCTTGGGTTACTCCTACTTTTGCATAAGAATTGATTTTTCCGAAAGTAAATTGATTTTGATATCCTACTCTTGCATAAGCACCTGTCGTCCATGATTTAATCGCATCTACCTTGGTCATCAATCCGTTACTTGCTTTGGAAGTTTCTGCATTCAATCTTCCATAAGTAATCTTTGCACTTGGTTCTACATAAAAATGTTCTCCATTATCCATGAAAAATTGTCTTCCAAATCGAAGTCCTGCTCCCAAATGTTTTGAATTTCTGTCATTCGTTACGGTAGCTGAAGCCGTATCCAAAACATGATATTTCGATTTTCCTGTTGTATACGCAACAAAAGCATCTCCAAATCCTAAATATCCACGATAAGACAAATAGGCTCCTCCGGTAAATCCTTGGAAAGAACCTTTTCCGGAAGAAGAGGAAATTTTTTTACTATTATGAAGATTTCCTGCAAAGAATCCTCCATACAATCCTTCTTCGGCATTTAAAGCTCGATCCATTCCGACTAAGATCGTATTCACTTCATTTTTCATTCCATACTCTTTTGTTTCAAAAGTATTCCCACTTGTTTTTGCCCAAATAGAATGTAATTTTTGAGAAGAATAGTCATTCGAATACAAGCTATCGAATAAACTATCATGGAAAGAATGGTACATGGTATAATCAGAAACACTATTAGAAATGACTCCTTTTGCCGTAGAAGATAACGTCGCTTTTCTCGTTCCGGCATCTCCAATTCTCACGGAAATAATATCTTGATTCGGCCCTTGAGAAGTTTTTTCAATAACAGCATTATAGAAATATCCTCCCACTTCTACTTGATTTGCCAAGTTCCATTTGAAGTTTTTGGGACTTTTTGCATAAACCAATTCTACCTTTTTCCCTCCTGCCGGCATATCTGCTTCCGCATGATTCATCAAGTGTAGATTTGCAGAAGTTCCTGACAAGCTTCCCAACAATTCCAATTTGTCAGATTCTTCTTTATCTATATTTGTTCTAAAATATAAATGAGTGTTATCAAAATGAATTGGTTCTGTGAAAATCACTTTATTTCCATGATGTAATATATCTAAATTTTCTGATTCTTGATTTCTAGTATAAAAATGGATTTCACTTCCTTGGTCAAAAAACATATTTGCATTGGAATAGTTACTAATAAACATTCGACTTCCTGCTTTGAAATGTAGCTTACTGGAGTTTCTATCTCCTGCAATATCAATTGTAGGAGCATTAACAATAGAATTTTTTTCAAAAGCTAAGTTAACTCCGCCTTTTCCTTTATGGTAAATATTTCCGTCAATATCAAAAACCCCACTTCCGGAAAGGAATCCGTCATTAGAATAAATTGCATAATTTCCTTTTAACACCACTTTTTGCAACTTATTTAATTTCATTCCAGCATTTTTTAAGGCAAGAGCTGCTCCGCCGGTAGAATTTTCAAGTATTAGAGATGACCTTTCATCCATTGTCAGTAAATTTTTTTCATTATTTTTTCCATCCAAAGCCAATCCCTGATCTGACATAACAGAAGAAGATTTCGTACTTACTTTGGAGTCATTTATTAAAATTCCTTTCCCACTTTTTGCAAGAATTTGGGAATTATCGATATTCATATCCCCTGTCCATTGAATTGCATATTCATCGGAAGCTTGTTCCACTTTCCATTTTTTGTTCCTAATATTTTCTCCATTGACAAATGGTGTAACACTTATGAAATCTGCTGTATTTGGTATTTCTGAAGTGAATGTCTTAGGTTTTCCATTTTCAGGTCTTACATTTTCTATCACACCATGAGCTAAATAATATTCTTTTTCCCCATTTTCGGAAAGTCTTTCATAAAGTTGGTAATCTTTCCCATTAATAGTAGTCTTTCCGCCAGTTAAAATAAATTTTGTATTTCCTGATGTTCCTTTTTTAGCAACAATAACAATAATTTTTTCTTTTCCCGTTGCTTCTGTAGAATGATCCTGAATATTTAACTTTGCTCCTTTTCCTAAAATTGGATATTCTGTTGCAATCAATCGATCCGATAATTCTTCTGTTGTATTACTACGTAAATAAATGTCAGAATTATGAAAAGTCAATTTTCCCGTAAATTCTAATAAATTCCCTTGTTCATCATTCGTAGCACTTACTTTTCCTTCTTTATTCAATTTTACATTTCGGTACTTATCTCGATATAAATATAAATTGCTGCCTTTTTTAAAGTTCATATCTGCATCGGAAGCATGTGTTAATCCAATTCCATTCAACATTTTCTTTTTTTTATCAGAGGGAGCGTTTTCCATTTCTTTTTCAAGAGCTCTTTTAGAATATCCTAAATAAAGCTTTGTATTTTCATGAAAAGTTAAGTCATAACTTCCTCCTTTAATTTCCTTGTCCCGGATATTGGAAATCCCCGCATTTCCTTCAAATCTTCCATTTCTGGCACCATCTTTAATGTATGAAACATCCATTTTAGAATTCGGTAAAAAATCTAATTTCGTAAAGATTAATTTTTTATCTATCCATCTTGTTCCCGATTCTCCTCTCAAAAAACTAAATCCCTCTATATCAAAAATAGCTTTCCCCATAATTTGAGAATATCCCGAAAAAAATGCTATTCCTGCGTCATAATTTGATTCATAATCTGTTTTCAGATTGACTTTTCCTCCTTCAAATTTTACATTGGAGAAATTAAAGGCTAATTGTCTTAGGTTTAATTCTGAGCCTTCTTCAAAAACAATCATTTTATCCTCTTCCGGATTATAGGTAATTCTCATTAATTCAGGATAACTAAAATGTCTCCCTGCAAATTCGTCAAAAAAATTGACTTTCAATTGCCCTGCTTTTAATTTTGTATTTTTTCCTAATAGGAAGATTGGAGTTCCTTCCGTTTTGTGATACCTTTTTTGATACCAATCTAACACAGAATCTTTATCATAGTATTTCAAACCTGACCAATTGTCTTCAAAAGTACTTCCGACAAAAATGGTATCCCCACTTTTATATCCGCTACTACTTTCATTTCCCTTGAGTTCCAAATCGTATTCTCCTTCGGAAAGTTTTGCTCCATCTCTGATAATTCTAAAACCTGTTTTTGCAGGAGTAAATTTTTTATTCCCTGTTTTGAAATCAAAAGTAAACTGATTTTGGACATGAATTGTATAGCTATCTCTTCCTTTGTCTTCAAGATGTATCTTGGAATTTTTTAACAATAATTTAGCGTTTTCAACAGTTATTCTTGTATGACCTCTTTTTCCTAAGTCAAAAAATTCTTTGTCTGCATCTTCCAGTTTCTTTTTTTCTCCATCTGGTATAAATTGATAGTACGCTTCATTCATAAGATTGGAAAAAACTCTATAATACTTAATATTCTCTCTATTATTCCTCAAAGAAATAGTAGAATTTTCTATAATGGCTTCTCTATTTTCTGAATAGGACCACGGATTTCCGATTGCTTGCAGCACTCCTTCTTCTATTTCGATATCCTTTCCTTGTAACAAAGAAGGAGTTTTTTCATCCTCTTCCTTATTGAAGTCAAAGATAACTCCTGTTCTAGCCAATGCCTTTTCTCCGGAATTTACATTTAAAAATGGCTCAATATTACGATCTTTTATTTTCTCTTCCTCTATCAATTGTTCTACATAGTCTTGATTTTCCTTTGCTTTCTTATCGGCTTCTGTAAAATCATGTTTGAGTATAATTTTTCCCACTTGTTCTTTCTTTATTTCATTTTGTATAATTTTGGGATTTACAGAAAATGCCGTACTATAAATTAACAAATAACTAAATATACTCCAATATTTTTTATTCCTTCCTGTCATCAAAACTCCCCCCTCTTAGAACTTATAACTAAATCCTGCATAATAATTTTGTTTTGGAGCCGGTACTGCATAGTGAGAGTCTTCTCGTAAATTGTATTTTTCTCCTAGCACATTATTCACTCCAAATCGTACATAGGCATAGTCTGTGAAAGAATATCTTCCAAACAGGTCCAAAGTTCCATGGCCTTTTACTTTATAGGTCTTTGCTTGGAAGCCTTTGCCCGGTTCTCGGGTATCATAGCCACTGACATAGTTATAGTTTCCTCCTAAACTCAATTTATCTGTAAATTGATATTCTGCTCCTACCGTCACTTTGACCTTAGAAACAAGAGGTACTTGTTGTCCTTTTTTATAATATAGGGGGGCGTCTTTAAATTCTTTTTCCGATTTCACTTTGTAATCGGAATGATAGTAATCTTTGAATCCGGTATCTTTTGCTATCTTAGCATCCACATAACTGAAGGACTCTCGAATCTTTAATTTGTCGAAAATATGTTCCGCATTCAATTCAAATCCAAGTCTTCTCGTTTTAGAAATATTAGCATACGCCCAACGCATATTCATATGGTTATTGGCATTGTATCGCATGTTGGTAATTTCATCTTTGGTCAAAGAGAAGAAAGTATTGGCTTCAATATGAGTATTGTTCCATAGAGAATGTTTGATTCCTATTTCAAAGGTATCTACTTTTTCCGATTTGACATGACTTGGATAATAAATTCCTGTTAAGAAATCCTTATTCGTAAGTTGGGAAGGCAATGGAGATAAAAATCCTCTTTCATAACGGAAAAATATACTTCCTTTTTTATTATATTGATAGCTAAATCCAACTTCTCCTCCCACATTATCACTACTATCTTTGACATGAGTTTCTTTCAAAGATAAATCAACATCCAAGTAGGATAATTTTCCTTGTACATAAGCCTCCATTTGATACTCATTAAGAAGACCCGCAATTGCCATTCTATTTGCCATTTCTGATGATTGTGCATTATGAATTCCCAAAATCATTCTATTTTTTCTATCAGAACCATATTCTGAATGTTCCCATCTTAAACCTGCTCTAAAATTAAATTTTGGAGTTAATTTGTAATCATTTAACAAATACAAGGCATGAGTATCCTTAAAAGCATCAATTTTATTATAATTTTGAAAATCAATTTTTTCCTTTTCGACGCCTTCTCTCCTAAGTCCTAAAAAATGTTCCAGTATTTGAGGAAAATCTTTAAATTTTATTTTAAACATTTCTTCCGGGGCAATAATTTTTCCGGTGTAATCTTCATATCCTTTCGGAGCCGGGTCACCTTGAATCAAATATCCCAATTGATTTTTTAAAGTAAAAGGTTTGGAAATTGATTTTAAATCTTGATTCAATTTCTTCTCATTATAACTATATCCAAATTGTAAATGCCCTTTTCCTTGATTGTATTTCCATTCTCCGTCCAGCTTTCCCTCCTGATTCTTTTCCTTGAATTTTCCTTCCATAGTAGATTCAAAATCCAGAAGAACCGGTCTTACATCAGATAACTTAGGATCTGTCAATAATCCTGCATCAAAATGCAAAAAATATCCTTGTTCATCTCTTGGCATAAAAGCAAGAACGAGTTGATCCTGCTTCGCATTCATAGCCACATCTCTGGTAAAATGAGCTCGATTGACATTCGTTCTCAATGTAAAATTGGAACTAGGAGTATATTCATAATCCAAAGAAGCAAAATCCCGATCCATTTCAATCTTTGTATCTTCTCCCGCTTTTCTTCTATCCTGTTTCAATTCTTCGTGAGTCACTTCTGTCGTAGATTTCAAATCTTCTCGATAGAGATTTCCTTGTCCTTTGATTCTGTGCTTTGTATTGATTTGATAGTCAAAGCCTCCTAAAAAATTGTTTCGATCCGAATGATCTTTTTTTCGATAGCCATCTTTTCTTTGATAGGCTTCCCCTACATAGACAAATAATTTTTTCGTTGGATTCGTTCCCGCAGCAATTCCAATACTGTTGGTATTATAAGAAGCATGGTCTGCATTGACAGTAATATAATTATTCTGTCTGTCTTTTTTCGTATGAATGTTAATATATCCTCCCGTAGTTCCTCCCCCATATTTCGTCGTTCCTGTTCCCGGAACAATTTCTATCTTGGCGATAGACTCTACCGGAATCGTATCAAATGGAATGGTTCCATGTGTTTCTTCCAAAGGGTTGATTGGTGTTCCGTCAATCATCACTTTCACTCGACTGATAGTTCTTTCTCCACTTCCTCGTAAGTCAACAATCGGTCCGAATGCCGTATGTCTTACAACAGAAACCGGAGAATCTTCAAAAATTTTGGCAACACTGTCATAATGCTTCTTTTGTATCATTTCTTCCGTGATGACTATGGTACCATTATTCTCTTCCATAGAGGGTTTATAGTACCCCCCCCCCATGAATTTTAGAGCTTTCCAGCTGAATTTCCGCAGTAGCAAAAGATACACTACTTAGTAAAATTCCTAACAGTAACATTTTTCCTTTCATTCTTTATTTCTCCTTTCTAATATATTGCTTTTAATATATTATGTAATAAAAATAAATAGTATATATAAGATATAACAGCACAGTTTATTTTATTTGTCAAGAATTTTATAGAATTGAATTGGAATATTTTGTATGAAATATGATATTTCTGATATTTTTTCATTTTTATTTTCTGTAGTTCAATCAATTTTAATTTTTTATAATCACTTGAATAGCAAGTGGTTTTCTTTATACAAAAAATGAGAATTCTAAAAGATAGAATTCTCATTTTGAGTTAATTTATTATATTTATTGTGCTTTTAAGAAACTATTTTTTTAACAAATCTCGAATTTCTGTTAATAACACTTCCTCTTTTGTTGGTTCAGGAACTGCAGCCGGTGCTTCTTCTTCTTTTTTCTTCAAACTGTTAATGATTTTCACCATAATAAACACACATACAGCAATAATTACAAAATCAATAATATTTTGAATAAACAATCCATATTTGATTAAAATTGGTTCTGCTCCTTCTACCTTAGAAGGAATTTCAATTGCTTTTTCAGCAAAACTTTGTCCTCCTGAAATACAACTAACTGCAGGCATAATAACATCTCCAACTAAGCTAGCTACAATTTTTCCAAAAGCTCCCCCAATAATAACCCCAACTGCCATATCTACAACATTACCTTTAATCGCAAACTCTTTAAATTCCTTTAAAATTGACATTTTCTCACTCCTATTTTTTATTTAATAAATCCTCCTGCAATGACTTGACCAAGTTCGTTATAAAATACAACTCCTTGCCCAGGTGTTACAGCTCTGACTTTATTATCAATAAAATGAGCAATCACTTCATCTCCAATAACCTCTAAACGACAAGCATGTAAAGTATCTCGTGAACGTGTCTTTGCATAACAATTCATATTATGAAGTTCTTCTAACTTATCCACTAAAAACAAATTACATTGTTCTGCAGTAAGTTGTTCTCTCATTAAATCTTCATTTGTTCCTACAATAATTTCATTTCTTTCAGAATTTAACTCTACCACATAAAGAGGAGATTCTGATGAAATTCCTAAACCTTTTCTTTGACCTATGGTATAAAAAGCTAAACCGTTATGTTTCCCAAGAATTTTTCCATTCTTATCAACAATATTTCCTTTATTATATACTTTGCCTTTTGTTTTTTCAATCAAAAATTCTTTTAATTTTCCATCTTCTACAAAACAAATTTCTTGAGAATCTTTTTTGGCATATACTCGAACTCCAAGTTCTTTTGCTAATTCTCGAACTTGTATTTTTTCTAATTCACCTACCGGAAAAATAATTTTCTTCAACTTTTCTTTTGGGACTTGCGATAAAAAATAGACCTGATCCTTGCCTCCATCATCTCCAACAGATAGATGACCATCTACCAACTTAGTATAGTGACCTGTTGCCATATACTGAGCCCCTTGTCCTAAAATAAAATCTAATAATTTCCCGAACTTAATGTGACGATTACATACCATGCAGGGATTCGGTGTTTTCCCCCTCATATATTCTTCTACAAAATAATCCATAACTTTTTCAGAAAAAGGCTCTGTTAAGTCTAAGACATAATGATCGATCCCTAAATCCTCACACACTTTTTTTGCATCCGCATCTTCTGCATGACAAGTTTTCATTGTCACTCCAAAAATATCATAGCCTTGTTTTTTTAATAAATATGCCACTGTTGAGCTATCTACTCCACCACTCAAAGCAACTCCTACTCGAACTTTTTTATTTTCCTCTCGATATTCCATATTTACCATACAAATTTTTTACTCCATTCTAATTTTAAATTTTTATGATTGCTTGCACAATCAAATAGATTCCTAATATCAAAATCAAACAACTTGCTACCCTAGACACTCGTATTAAATTTCCTTCTTCTACCGTTTTTCTAAGTTTACATAACACGGTGGTTGTGAAAAACCAAAGAGAGGCTCCTCCTGCAAAAATACCAAGTGGGACTTGACATAACATGCTTGGTGATTCTGAATCAAAAACTCGTAAGGTCGTAAAAATCAATATAATTACTGCAATACTTGAAATATTTGCTAAAGCAAAAAACATAAATGTAAAATATCCCTGTAATAATGTTTTAAATTCATGCTTCACTCTTTTTATTGTAACCGGTTGTGTTAATTTTCTAATGGCAATTATGATTAAAAAAATACCAATTAAAACTGTCAAATACCCCTCGTAACGAATAATGATATCCTCAACTTTATTTACAAATAATAGAGCAATCATTCCATACAAAACATCAATGCTTACCATTCCTAGAGCGGAAACATATCCCTTCCATCTTCCTTCTACAATTGTAACTTCCATACAATAAATTCCAACCGGTCCAAAAGGTAGAGATAATATGAAACCTGCTATAATTCCCTTAATAATTGATGTATCCAATAACATGAGTTCCTCCCAATCTTAGTAGCTTTCTACCCTTTCGTATTGTAACATAGTTTTTGTTCTTTGGCTATTTTAATTTTTTATAGACAAATACCTCAAAACAGCAAAAGGAGCATATGCGTAGGCTTCTTTATAAAAGTTTGATAATGAGATTTTATATCCTTGCTCAGAAATCAGTATACTTTGTATTTTTTTTAAAATCTCTCGATACAAATATTCACTTTGAAAAATACTTCCATATAAAATAACTCTTTCCGGATTTAATAAAGAAATAATCGCATCTAAAGCCCTTGTAATCATTTCTACACTTTCTTCCGCAATTTGTAGAGCTAATAAATCTTTTTCTCCCAAAGCAAATAGAAAATCCTCTATGGATAAATTTCCATCTCTTTTTAATTTCTGTCTTAAAATACTGTACTGTCCTAATTTAATTTGAGAGCTTATTTTATCTAAAATGGAAAGATTGGAAACCTCAGATTCTAAACATCCGATTTTTCCACAAGAACATCTTCGTAGTCCTTTTGCATTTACTTGCATATGTCCTAACTCTCCGGAACCGGAATAAGAACCGATATATAATTTATTATCAATAAAAATACTACTACCTACTCCATCTCCGATATTTAAAACCACAAAATTTCGTTTTTTTTTGCAACTTCCAAAACTTTTCTCTAAAAGAGCCATTGCCCTAACATCATTTTCGACAAACACTTTTTTTTGATATCTTTCTTCTAATATTTTCTTAATTTCAATATTTCTCCACTGATAATGAGGAGAAAAAATAGAAACTCCTTTTTCACTATTGACTAAACCACTTATAATAACAGAGATTTGTCTAATTTCTTTCCACTTGTTTAATTTTTTATCTATTATTTGAAAAAGAAATTGCCATATTTTTTCTATGATTAGAGGAGTTAACACTATCTTTTCTGTCTCAAAAATTTTACCTTGTATAGAACCAATCCCGATTTGTAGAAAAGAAGGTGCAAAAGAAATTCCTAGAATACTAGGACTCATATCTTCTTTTAAACTAAGTAGTGTTGCTTTTCTACCACCAGTAGAAACTTCCATTTCTACCTCTTGAATATAGGATTTTTTTAATAGTTCTGCTACGATAGAACCTACTGTTGTAGGATTCCATTGCAATAATTTAGCAAGAGAAATTCTAGATATTTTTTCCTGTTCTCGAATGCACTCTAGTATTCTCTCTTCCTTTTCTTTTCTCATTTTTTGTCTTTCTCCCTACTTTTGCGAGATGTCATCTCTAATATCTCTTCTTCAGTTAAAGAACCAGAATTTGTAGTTTCTCCAAAGGGATATCTATTCCCACTTTAGTTTTTTTGTTTTTGGATTTACTACTGTCAGTATAATAATTTCCTTTGTATTTTCACTTTTGTACTTTTCAAAGCAATCTTTTCCTTTCTTCTAAGATTATTTTTAAATTTTTTAAAAAGCTTTCATAAGCTTCTTCTTTTTTCTCTTCTTTTACATAGAAAAAAAAGCTTAATTGATGAAATTTTTCAAAATTTTTCTGAGGTAATAATTCAGACAGCTTTCTTTTTTCTCCTTTTAATACCAACTCAATCTCTGTTTTTTGGACAGAATGATAAAATTTATGATGTTGACTCACAAAAAAGATTTCTCCTTCTTGTAATCCAACTTCTTTCTGCACTCTCTTTGCTAATTGCCCCATAGCATCATCATCCTTCAATAAAGCATTCAAATCCTCTATTTCAGAAATAATTCCTGCCTGCATCCATGCAATCTCTCTGTCATGATATTCATAAATTGTTTTCCATAAGCTTTTTAAAAAATGTCGTTCAAAAAATTGAGAACTTAAACATGCTAAATAGAGATTGCTTTTCTTTCTTTTTTCCCGACAATATAAAGCTCTTAAATAAGAATACACGTCATCATCTGCAATCAAATCTTCCGTAATTGCTTGAGGAGAAAAAAATTCCTCTCTACTCATATATTTTAATTCGATAGAGGTTTTTAACATTTCTCCTAATAAAAAATCAGTGTATACAGAAATATGATGATGATATACCCACAGATACAAAGAATCTCTGGAATCTACAACAGACTGTACCGCTGGAATTGCCTTTGCAATAAAACAAAGACGATTTTCTTCATCCAAAGATAACGAAGCCAATAGCCTTTCTACATCCATAAATGGAGCTATTTCTCCCGTCATATGATTATCTCTCATTAAATAGTCTAATTTATCCACATCAATAGAAGAAGAATTTAAAATTTGAATACATATATTTTCTGCCCATTTTTCTTTTTCTGCATAGGGATTTCCAATAATCATTCGACATACAAAATCAAGCTGTAAACTAGAGTCTAATACTTCCTGAAATTTTGATAAAATACAATAACAAGACATGAGCTCATGAGGACTCCCTTTCAAAGTTGTATTTTGAAAAAAAGTTTCTTCCATAGAATACTTCTGAGGTAAGATTTCTCGAATTGCTTGACAAATTTCCGTTTTTTCTAAAAATTTTTCCCCTAGGTGTGAAAAAGCGGGATGACCTACGTCATGTAATAGAGCTGCAAAACGAAGCTGCTCTCTCAGTAATAAAATTTCTTCCTCATCCTTTCCTCTCTGCTGTAAAAAAGGAGCTAGGGTATCCCAAAAATCACAAGCCAATTTCATCACACCTAAGGAATGCTCATAGCGAGTATGATTCACAGAGGGAAATAATAAATTACACGTCAATTGTTTTACCCTATGCAATCTTTGAAAATATGGAGTATCTATACATTTTTGTATTTTTTCATCAATATAAATATATCCATGTACTAAATCTTTTACAACTTTAACTCCCATAAAATTTCCTCCCTCTGTTTTTCTAATATCGAAATCTTTTCGGAAATTTCTGTAATCTTTATTTGTAATTTTTCTGAATTCCATTTTTCTGCTAACAACTCTTCACAAGCATATTCTAAGCGATGACAGTTTGCATGAATTTTCCCAGTATATTTATAAAGACAATTTTCTAAATTTCTCTTTATATTTGCTTTCAAATGAGCCTTTAAACTGGAAAGCATCTCTGAAATTTGGAAAAAACTTTCCTCTACTTGCTCTGCTTTGAGCAAAGAGTAATCCATAGAATTTGGTTTAAAAATTTCCAAATATACTTTTCTTCCATCACAAAATAGTTTTTCATTACATTCCTCTACCATTTGCTCCGATAATTCTAAAGATACCTGTGCAC
>QWCD01028032.1_pt1 | contig 16857 bp, 16 predicted proteins | sample 1972461 | NCBI WGS metagenome assembly QWCD01 (sample SAMN09866717, study PRJNA288562) | Human vaginal metagenome isolate term4_vaginal, whole genome shotgun... | isolation source: vagina | host: Homo sapiens | place: USA: California | reverse complement strand
TTTCAGATAAGAAGAAGGTAAATTGTAAAAACGATGGATTTGCGCATTACATGGTGCACTGTCTTAATGGGAAAGCTATTGCGAAGTAGCAGACATATAGATCAAAAAAGAAGCAATAAAACTTGATATAAGTTGGAATTAGAGCGTATATAGACATACCGATAAAGGAGGAAGCCGTATATGCTCTATGTAAAATTTGATGATTTCGAAGATGTTAGCGTCATGGGAAATGAGAAAGATCATGGAATGTTTATTCCGATTAAGGATGGGAATGTGTATGCTGAGTGCGAACGGTGCGGTGTAGTTGAAAGGATCACCTCACCATGCGAATTCACTGCTAGCACATTTAGGTCAAGAGTGAACTTCAATGAAGGCTATGAACTTTGCGAGAAGTGCAGGAAGATGATCCCGCTGAGGATGGCTTATATTCCAGTACCAAAGGACGAGGATTAGTCCTATGAGCTTATGCTGTAGCCAGCACAAGTTATACGCATCAAAGGTATGAAAGGGGTGAGTTATATGATACTCCCTGAAAATTTGATGAACTTGATTCGTCAGGGCGAGGGGCTGACAGTCGAATTCAAAAAATCAACAACAGATATTACGAAAGATGTCTATGATACTGTTTGTTCTTTTTCCAATCGGAATGGCGGCCATATTTTCTTTGGCGTGAAGGATAACGGCACGATTCTCGGTGTTAATAAAGACTGCGTTGAGCAGATGAAGAAAAATTTTGTTACTACGATCAACAATGAAAGCAAAATGTATCCGCCACTCTATTTGACTACAGAGGAATATGAGATCGATGGGCGTATTGTTCTTTATGCCTATGTCCCGGTTGGAAAAACCGTTTACCGCAATGCGGGCAGAATATTTGATCGCAATAATGAGTCGGACATCGATATTACAGATAATGCGGACATGGTTTTCAGCCTTTATGCCCGTAAGCAAAGTACCTATTTTGTGAATAAGGTCTACCCTGCCATCCCGGTTTCAAGCCTTCGCCACGATCTTATGGATCGAGCAAGGAGAATGACGAGAGTGAATACTGAGCACCATCCGTGGATTGACATGACGGATGAAGAGATGCTCAGAAGCTGCGGGCTTATACTTGAGGATCCGGAAACAAACAAAGAAGGTATCACACTTGCGGCAATCTTACTCTTTGGTACGGATAACCGTATCATGTCCGTGTTACCTCAGCATAAGACAGACGCTATTTTCAGAGTGTTCAATGTTGATCGTTATGATGACAGGGATGTGGTGATCACAAACCTGATTGAAAGTTATGATCGTCTGATGGAATTTGGAAAGAAGCATCTGAATGATGTTTTTACATTGGATGGCGTCCAGCGGATAAGCGCCAGAGATAAAATCCTGCGTGAGATTATTTCCAACCTGCTCATGCACCGTGATTTTTCCAGTGGATATGTACCGAAGCTTGTCATTGAACGGAATAAGATTACAACAGAGAATGCGAACCTTGCGCATGGACACGGCAACCTGAATCTGAAAACATTCAAGCCATTTGCAAAGAATCCGCCGATAGCAAAAGTGTTCCGTGAGATCGGTCTTGCTGACGAACTGGGAAGCGGTATGCGCAACAGCTATAAATACACGAAGATGTATTCTGGTGGAGAGCCTGTCTTTACAGAGGCAGATGTTTTTACGACAGTGATTCCTCTTTCCGAGGCTGCAACTGCCACGGTCGGGCCGATTAACCAAGCTACCCCACAAGACGCCCCCCAAGATACCCATCAAGTCACCCCCCAAGGTCTGGAACAAAGGTTATTGAGATTAATTGATTTTTGCAGTACACCGCGAAGCAAGCGTGAGATGATGGATTACCTTGACCTTACGGATAGCAAGAATTTCAGAGAAAGGTATCTTGTTCCTTTGCTTAGTGCAGGAAAAATAGAAATGACGATACCAGATAAGCCAAACAGCAGGAACCAGAAATATAAAAAAGTGAACATTGAAGATTAAAAAGAGACCATGGAGACAGAAACCATATATCGAATATAAGAAACCGGACATTCAATGTACAGTTTTTGTTTCACCAATAGGTATGTCGAGACGATGGGATTTCGGACTTATTTCCTCAGAGCGAAGTCTTGAAACGAACGTCAAATCTACGGATTTGCATATCGTAGGTAGGAACATTGCCTTTGAACTGTTTCCGAGAACGTATAAGGGCAAAATCGGTGCGTTTTCGGGCAAAAAAACGCTTTGAGCATTTCCCGCGAACGAACACGAATCTGGCTACACACTCGACATCAAGATGAAGCAGCCGAGCCACATCGAGACGGTTTGTTTGCTGCCAAAAGTATAGAAGTGAAAGACTTAAACATCTCGAAATCAAAGAAATCTGGGAGTTAAAGCAGATGATTTTGAATCACAGTATTCTTCTTGTTATTGTTTAATGGGAATCCATCCAGACAGAAATTGTAGTATGGTTGGGTGAAAAAATGAAAACGAGCAGGTGCAATAGATGGATAGATACAAAAATTTATATATTGTAAAAACAATAATTATGCTTTTAAAATACTGAAGAAATAGAAATTGATAAACGTTGGCAAAATAATACGGAGTATTCACATGAGTAAGAAATACAATGATGTGAGAATAAATTCAATTGAAAGAAATATGAAGAATAATCCTTTAGACTATTTGGATTATATTAACAAAAATAAAAATGAGGAAGAAATACTAAAAGTTTTAAAATACTCGGGGTTTTTTGTTACAGATAGAAATGAAACATTATTTAGTGACGACACTAAACGTATAATTAAAAATTGGGTTGAAGATAACCTTTCAGATAATAGTTATAAGAAATTTAAACGATTATCTTACGAGGGTGATAAACTAAATAAAAAAAGAAATCAAATAAAAAAAGATATATTAAAACTCGGACAGATGAATTGTTCATATTTAAACTGGGTGGAAAGATTTAATGACGAAATATCTATAAATTTAGATGAATTAAGTAAAACTTCATCTGAGTCTAAGCGACAACAATATCTAGTTTCTAGCGAAAATATCATTTTAGGATTAGGAACATTGCTTAGAGATGGATTTATAAATGACATGTCGACGTATTATCAAAATGCTGACGATACGGTTGTAAATGATATCATAGTTTTAATTCAGTTATTCAATTTAGTAAATAATATAATCGGTAATTGGATGTTCGGAGATGTGGAAGTAAATACTAGATTATTTAATAAATTATATATTAGTGAAGGCCGTGGAATAATTGCGGATAGAATATTATCATTTTTAGAATATTATAGTTTAAACAATGTTAAAAATTTAAAAGATTTTGATAATGAAAATGAGATAACTAAGTATTCTAATTCATTTAGGGAGAAATTAAAAGAATTCTTTTATAGTGATGATTTAACTGAAGAATACCTAGGCATAAAACTGGAAAGATGGGTTTCCATCTACACCTACTTCTACAAACTAGTTATTAATGAAAAAAAGGTACTAAAAATAGAAATAGAAAAATTAAAAAATGATTTACTTCAAAATAAATTTAGTGAGGCTGAAATAAAGGTTATTTTTAAGCATCTGGTATTTGGTCAAAGCAAAAATGATTTATTCTCATCATTTTTAATTGAATACAACAATTTTATACTTTTACTTCCGTCATTAATAAAAATGATAGAACCACTAAAAAGTGTAATGGTTCTTTTTACTAATAATAATGAAATATCGAAAAAAGGTTCAAAATATGAAGATAATAAATATAAGTTATTATTAAGTTATGATTTTAGTGCTATTAAGAATGTCAAAACAAATAGTAATGGCGAGAGTTACGAATTAGATATTATACTATATATAGATAATACATTGTTTGCTATTGAGTGCAAAACGCAATTTCAGCATGATAATGTAAGAGGATATTGTCGCAATATTCAGGAATTAGACTATTACATTGAGAAATTCAAACGTAATTTAAAATATTTTACCGAGAATGAAAATGGTAAGAAAAGCATCAATTCAAAGCTTAAGGCTATTAGATGCAATATAAATAATGTAAATATAGTCCCAGTTTTATTAACAAATATTTCTTATCCCTTTGTTGAAAGAGAGGGAATATATATTTTAAAAGATACAAAATTAGATGATTTTATTACAGACAATCCGCCCGTGGTAGATTATTTTGATAATAAAAATAAGGAATATTTCCGAATAGGGATGTTATCTCCAGAATTGTTTAGAAATAAAAAAGCAAATACATTTATTGATTTTCTTAGAAATAACAATAATTATGAAATTAGCCCATGTTGTGCAATAGAAAAATTTTTTTAAAAGAGCAAATTTTGAGAAGATATAAATTGTATATTACACGGCAATATTTCAACAAAGACAAGTTTGATAGAATAATTAAGGAATACTGTAGACAAAAATCAAATAGCTTACTTGAATAGTTCTTAATACATATCTTCGCAAACAGAATCAGATTTATTAAAACATGCCTGTAGAAGTGTGCCATATCAAGAGGTCAGTATAGTCTAATAATTTTTAACTATAACTCATATCTATCGTTAAAAAGTTCGTGGATATGTTTCCACATACGAACGCAACTACTTGACATACTTGGTGTTCACTCGTTTCACGTCGAGAGTGTCGTATTGATGTCTAGGGCTGATTAGGTGGGTGCATTTTTGCCCTTATGTAGCAGGGGTTTGCGAGGGCTATCGTTAAAAGGTTTAATGCGAAGTGGCTTCAAGCTGGGTTCTCGCGGTTTTTGAGTGTGATTTTGCTGTTTGAGGGAAGATATCAACGCTCTAGGGTTGAGTGCACAGGATGTTAACGTTAAAAAGTGCACACACTTTGCACCCACCCTGTGAAGTGGGGATATACAGTATTACAAGCATAATATAGTAAGAAATAATATGATGCTCTAAATCAAAGTTTCAGAGTACAGAGCAATAGTTTCAGTGTTCAAAAGCAAAGCTTCATTGTATACAACACGTAATGAAGCTAGATGGGAGCGTAATGAAAATAGACGAGTAAAAATAACAAATATACAATATATAAAGGCTAGTCAATATAGATTTTTTCTTGTATAATTAGCACAAGAAAAATTAGCATAAAAGGTTGACAAGCCATGAAAAGACTGACAAAATCCTTGACAGACAGACAGACAGACAGACAGTGTAGTTCTGTCTTTTTTCACGTAGACTTTTTTAATTGGCAGAAATATATACCTGATGGATAGGTATGTGTTTCTGCCTATTTTTATGCAATTTTTCAAAACAATAAAAAGAACATTATTAGATTGATAAGGAGGAAAATATGAAAACATTAGTAAAAAAGACGATGGGTCTATTGATGGCAACATTAGTAGCATTTGGTGTAATGGCCGGAACTACGCAAGCGTTTGCGGCTGAAGGACAACTTGTATATAAAGTTGATAGTCAATTAAACGTAAGCGGATCCTTTTTCTTAAAGAAAATTACAGGAACCGTTGATGTGAGTAAGACTGTAACTGCATCTCCCGTCACGCCAATTGAAGGGCAAAAAGACTCTTATACAGGTACTATAAGCGCAAGCGTGGAAGCTGCTGACCTTTTTGAAGGAGCCTACAAAGTATATGAGAAAGAAATAAAAGGACAAGGTTTTGGACCTTGGAAATTTGAAAATATAATCATGTCTAGTGAAGGTGAAAAGTTCCCTATTGCTCAGTATACGGTAAAATTCCCTTCTAACTTCCACGTTGATAAGACGGGAATTAAAGCTACGGAAAATTCATCTGCTATCAGTGGCATTGAGGCTGAATATGTAGAAAAGGATAATTCAGTTGTTATCACCATTCAATTAGGAAATTGGAATGATTATCAAGAATTCTTTAAGCTTGTAGAAAGTGAACGTAATCAAACTGGGCACGAAATTAACGTAAATATCCCATATACCGTAGAAGGAAAAGAAGAATTACTTGGAACTATAACTGGTTCAGGAATTTGTCAATTATACAAATTTGGCAATCACCCAGTTAGTGATCCAATCGTTAACATCACCTCCCCATTAAAGTCACTTGAAATCAAGAGACCGTAGGAGGCTTTGTATGAAATTACTAAAAAATATGGCTGTAACGATAGTATCAGCCACATTGATTGCATCAACAGCATTTGTGTCACCAGTGTTTGCTGCGGATAAGAGCGAACCGCTTCCATATTTAATTAAGGATTTGTTGGCTGCTCCGTCTGAATATTTGACCGATAGTGCACTAAAGAATACGTATTGGGTTGATGTGGAAAAGAAAGAGATAACCGATGGTTTTACAGGGAAACCTTATTATGGGGTATTCCCTAAGTATTTAACCTCTCCAAGTAAAACAGCGATTGCTGATTTTCCATTTAACTCTTTAGACGGCATGACTAGTACTCCAAATGCGGGGATAGTGAATAGCTCTAATACGTATTGGTTCTTGCCTGGGATGAATTTTGAAGAAAGATATGGTTATCTCGCAGGGCAAGATACGGCAGAAGGAGATACAAAACCAGGACAACATCCTACAAGCCCTATCGAAAAGCGTGTCAACCCATTTGGCTTTGGGAAAAATGATTTATTAACTCAAGATGAAATTAAAAATCCAGTTGATAAACTTAAAGTATACGGTGATCTAAAGCTCAAGGATGCAACGGATTCCAAAGCGGTTGGTGAACTACAGCCTGGGGATCAACTGAATCTTGATTTTTCAGTTAGTATCCCATGGTTTAAGCGTTATCTCAATGGTTGGACGCTAAACTATACAAGAGTTGGTGGTATGAATGACTCTGGTGTTGAGAAATTCCACAATAGCTACGGTAAGGTTGATGCAGGATTTGCTTTTACGTTAGATATTCCAGATGGTGTAGAAGTAGCTAAGGATGTGTCTGCTAAAGTTAGTGGGCTTCAGGGGTTTTCAGCTAATGTAACCAAGACAACTAATGGTAAAACACTCATTGTTACATTGAAGAAAGATAATCCTGGAACAACTCAGAAATGGCAAGACATTATTAAAGAAGTTAAAAATGTAGATACCAGCAATATCGTGATTTCAGTAACTGGTCTATCTGTGAAAAAGACAGCTACTGAAGGTACAAAATATAGAATTCGTGGAACGGTATCCGGTTTCTATGATTTCGCCAATTCTTCCACAGAGAATTTTGTGAAAGCAACCACTGCAAGAGATAATAACTGTGCTAATCGCAATTATTTCTTTTTTGCAGCTGAACAGGATTCTAAAGGGTTAGATGCGAACGGAGAAGAAAATAAGTCTAAACAAATCTCTTATTCCTTCCAAGTGAAGAAGCCTGCTCAAAGCACGGTTACATTCAAGGACGGCGATAAGACGCATGCAACAGTAAAGGTAGAAACTGGTATGGCTATTGATACTGATGCGTTGCCTAATGAGTCTATGCCTGCTAATCCAACGAAGGCTGGTTGTACCTTCAAGGAATGGAATACAAAGGAAAACGGTAAGGGTGAGACGTTTACTGGAGCAAGCAAAGTTAATAGCGATATGACTGTGTATGCTATTTACACGAAAGATTCTGTGCCGACACCGGATCCGATTCCGAATCCTCCGGCACCAAATCCGGATCCAACTCCAAACCCACCTACACCGACACCGGATCCAGTGCCTAATCCACCGACTCCGGAACTTAAACCAAATCCTCAGACACCAGCTCCTCAGCCGCAGCCTGAAAAGCATATTGGCATGATTCCTAAGACGGGTGAATCAGCATCATTTGCAGGATTGCTTGCAGCTATAGGTTTCTCGATTGCTGGACTTGCAATTCTTCGTAAGAAGAAAATGATGGAAGAAAACAATAAGTAAGCACGCTTGTTTTAAGTAACGAGCATTGCTTATTAGAAGATGGCTCTAGCGATATGTTAGAGCCATCTTTTTTTAATGTTTCAAAGCTAAAACGTTATATTAAATAGGCAGCATAATAAGACAAAACAATATAGCATATCGGCTAGCTGCGGACGTGCTCTTTGCTGTTAAAGGGCTTATTTGTCACATATAATTAAGATAATGGATTTTTTACTTAGTTATTAGTAAAACAAAGGGGTGATTTTATGAAAGCTTATAGCAGCAAAGAAGAACTGAAATCAGAGATAAAGAAAACTTTCGAGAAGTACATTTCTGAATTTGATGTGATTCCAGAGATATTAAAAGATAAGCGTGTGGATGAAGTCGATCGCACTCCAGCAGAAAATCTTGCCTATCAAGTCGGCTGGACGACCTTGCTTCTGCAATGGGAACAAGAGGAGCAAAATGGGCGGAAGGTAGATACTCCGTCTGATCAATTTAAGTGGAATCAACTGGGTGAACTATACCAGTGGTTTACTGATACCTATGCTCACTTGTCGTTAGAAGAATTAAAAGCGAGACTAAAAGAAAATATTACGTCAATCTACATGATGATTGATTCCTTAAGTGAGGCGGAATTGTTCAAGCCACATATGAGGGTCTGGGCGGATGAAGCGACCAAAACAGCAGTATGGGAAGTGTATAAGTTTATTCACGTGAATACCGTTGCACCTTTTGGAACATTCAGAACCAAGATCAGGAAATGGAAAAAGGTGGCAATGTAGGAAAGGAATCAGCATAAAAATTAGGTCCCCAACGTGGATAGTCAGTATGGTTAAGGCGGTATCAATACCGTCTTTTTTGATGGATAAAATAAGGTTTCAGAGTTCAAAGTTAAAGTTTCAGAGTATAGATCAATAGTTTCAGAGTTCAAGGGCAAGGTTTCATTGTATCCAACACGTAATGAAAATAGATATGACTTTACAGAAAATGATACAAAGTTTGGTGGTTGTTGCTTAAAAGAACACTGTAAATAAGGGCTTATTGTAGGCTGACTAAGCAGAAGAACGTGAATGAAAGTCCGGCGTGAACTTACGCTAGACTTTTTCTTTTTTAGGTATATGTTCTTGATTTAGTGAGTATGTATTATAGCTAGTTTAATAGAACTTATGCATGAGAATGTACTATGTTTTAGATTTAGTACGGTAGTTTTGATGCTAAGAAAACAATAGGAATTCATATGCGTTGCTTAAAAGTTAGGTTGATTTTAGTCTAAAATTAGGCTAAAATTAACCTAGTAAAGGAGAAGACTATGACAGAAGAATTTATATATTTAGACACATATGTTTTACAGCAAGATATGAGAATAAGACTACCTAAGACGATTTTATCAAACTTAAATATCGAAAAAGGAAAGACAAAATTTGATATCTACTTAGATTCTAATAGTAAATGTCTAGTGCTAAAAGTGAATGGTAAGGAGTCAACTAAGTGAAACCGATAAAAGCAGTCTCTCTTTTTAGTGGTGCTGGCGGAATGGATGTTGGATTTGAAAATGCTGGTGTATCTGTAGTTTTTGCCAATGAACTTGTAAAAGAAGCAAGTGAAACATACCGCATCAACCACCCTGAAACAAAATTAGTGAATGACGATATAAATAATATAATGGATTGTTTCACTCAATATTATGGTGTAGATCTCGTATTCGGCGGTCCTCCATGTCAAGGATTTTCTGTTGCTGGTAAAATGAATCCAGACGACGATCGAAGCAAGTTGATTTTCAGTTTCCTTAAAGTTGTTAGTATTGTACAGCCTCGAATGTTTATCATGGAGAATGTCAAGGCGTTGGGCAAATTAGAAAAATGGAAGTCTGTTAGAGAGAGATTTTTAGATGAAGCAAGATCCATCGGATATAATTGTGAAATATATTTATTGAATGCAACTGAGTATGGCGTACCACAAAAAAGAGAACGGGTGTTTTTTATAGGTTTGAAGGGTTGTGATGATAAAACTTTTGGTGCTACTATGCACCAACTTTTGCATAGTCAGATAAATGCTGCTCCATGCGTTAGAGAAGTGTTAAAAGATTTAGGAAGGGCGGGTACCGAACGTAATCCAAATACCTGTACAGCTAAAATTACATTTGCAACAAATCCAATTATGAGAAAATCTCCATACGCTGGAATGTATTTTAATGGACAAGGAAGACCAATAAATGTTGATGAGTATGCTAATACGCTACCCGCATCTATGGGCGGTAATAAGACTCCATTTGTTGATGAAGAGTACTTGTATGGAAATGCAAATCAGGATTGGGTAACACAATATCACAAATCTCTAGAAAACAGCAGTACTAAACCAAAGTTTCAGGAAGCACCTAAGCGGTTACGGCGTATCACGATAAAGGAAGCAGCAAAGATACAGACTTTTCCTGACGATTACATTTTTTGTGGAAATAAGGGACGTATATACACTCAAATAGGGAATGCGGTACCTTGTAAGCTAGCCGAAGCAGTTGCTAAAGCAGTCATGCAGTATTTAGATGGGAAAAAATAAAAAAGAAGAACTTTTTAGGTTCTTCTTTTTTATTTTATAAATATCTATTTGTGTAGCTCCTGCCACTCCTTCTTCACTGATTCAGCAGTATTTATATCTGAAATATATAAATTTAAATCATAATAAAAATTACTTCTAGCTTTTGGTGTCATTCGCTGTAAAGTATCTGCAACCCATTCGTAAATATTCCAATAATAGTAAGTTATATCTTGATAGCTATAACTTCCCATAAAAAGATGGAAATCGCTTTTAATCATTTCTTTTGGACAATCTTCAGTGCGACAAATAACTATTATTTCGTTGACACTATCCTCGGTATTTTCATTATAAATTTGAACGCAGTCATATGAATCTCTAATACGAGCCAAATCAAAGGGTTTTACCGTTATTTCATAAACTTTATAGATTGTTCCATCTGTAGATTCTTCGTTAACGTCACCAGGTTTCTTGCTGGTGGTACTTGTTACAGATGCTCTGTCTTCTTCGCCTGTTACAACCACATTTGTGCACATGGACCTGTGGTAACTTTTCAGGAGTAAAGCCGAAATTTTCTGTGGTGTGTTTCCAGAGTCTGGTACTTTTGCAATAAGGTCGCAGCACAGTTTGCTTAAGTGTATAGGATCAGATGATGGATTGATGGTAATGCTAAGTGTTTCTAGCCGCTTAGATTCATCAATTAGTTTTCTTAGTAGCGAAATAGCAAGCTTATCGATTCTCGCTCTATCTTTTTCAATATAATTAATCAAATTAACTACTTCCTGAGCAACAGCTGATGGTCTACGTTGTGCTGCCCAAGTAACATCAAGACCAACAGTTGCTTTGGCAACATTCAATGGCCCGGATTTCCTATGCGGTATTTCCTTTCTTATTAGAAACTCTTTTATGGGTCCTTCATATATCGCACGTGGATTACAATCGTATAAACTGGTTGAGGCTCTAAAATTTGCATCTAGTTTCATACCTATTATCACAACCAGAAGGATTTCTCTGAACCCCCATGCGGTAGTTGAAAAAAGCATATCTAAGGATTTTTTATAATCCGTTTCATCTATCACATAATCATTACTAACAGCATTAGCATAAAAGTCATTTAGTATGTTTATTATTTTTGAATTTCTTTCGTCAGTACTACTCATAGGTTCCTCCTTATACTGAGTGAATGAAAAGTTTTTAGTTGCACATAATTATCCCTTTACGATTTCAGCAATATCACTGATGTCACAATCTAAAACACCACATATTTTTACTAGTATTTCAGTAGTTACGTTTCCGCCATTGCTAAGTTTCGCCATGGAAGAGGAGCTTATTTTTGCCTCTTCACGGAGTTTGGATTTAGTCCAACCCTTGTCGATTAGTAATTTCCATAGTTTGTTATAACTAAATTTCATTTTTATCACCTTTAATTTCTCTGTTCCAAGATTGTCCATATAGCTCGCCTCCACCACTGTATAGTTGAAGGACTTTGTTGTCTTGTAGAATTTCATATGTTTCGTTACTGTAGGAGCTTTGCTTATCAAATGCAATGAAGATTTGTTTATTCAAATTTGCCGTATCTTTGTATATTTTCATAATTCCGTCAATACCCTCGTCATCAATATTCTTAAAGAATAATGAATCATGCACCAAAGCTGGTAATGCCGAGGTGTAAAGTATAGCAAGATCTAGCAGAATTAAACCTTTGAAGTTTGTACCAGTTCCAGTATCTTTTGGAGTGAAGAATCTATAACTGTTATAGTTTCTTAGTTCTATCTTTGGTGAGTTGCGTTTTTCAACATATAACCTATCGTTAAATTCATGCATCCTTGTATTGAGGTTGTATTCTATTTCAGAAAGTATATGTTCGACATTTTTCTCTAAGTTTTGTGTAGCTGATTGCTTTGCCTCTTGTAGTTGTGTTTCTTCAAGATAGGCTTTGTTTTGTTCTTCTAGGGCTTCTATTTTTTTGTTAAGCTCAGAGTGTTTGTCAAGAAAATCTTTAGAAATAGAGTTAGTAATATTTAATTCTGACATTTGTCGTTCTACTTGTTCTATAGAATCTTTTATTTCAGCAGTCTTTGTATCAAGTGATTCTTTTTCTGATTTGAACTGATCTTCTAAGATGGCTGAAAGTTTTTTATGGAACTGCTCGATTTCATAAATTTTCTTTAAGTTGATATCAGGGAAAAACTCGGCTAACGATTCAATGTCAGCTTCTGTCGGTAATAATCCAAACTCTATACTGATTTCTAATAGTTTAGATTGTCGTTGAAGTCGTTCAAGTTGGGTGTCTAAACTTAATTTGTTAGCTTTCAAATTTTCTCGAGCTTTATTGCTTTCGATTTCTTCACTGCTTGCATTTACCTCATAATTAAGTGTTAACGCATTAAGTTCAGCCCGTAGATTGGAAAGGGTTTTAATGTTTTCTTCGTACTGTGTTTTGCCACCAACCAGATTGGATATGAAACTATATTTTCTAGCGTTTTTAAATGTTTTGAGCTTGTCTATTTGTACGTCTAATTGATTGTGATATGGTTCTATATCTTTGTAGAAATCAAATAAGCTCATGAGAATTTTGATGGATTCTTTTGTTGGTTGATTTCTATATCCTTGCAGAGGATAATTTTCATCGTGATTATTCTTTCCATAGATTCTAAAAAATGTACTGGTTAATTGTCTAAAGGAAAGATTGGTTTTATTGCTGACGTATTTTTCTTTCAACCACTCGATGAATTCTTTTCTGGATAGTGTTTTGTCTGTGGTTTTATATTTTTCATTACATACAGTAATCGTATCTGCATCAGCTGTGCTTCTACTAAAAAAGTATTTCTTGTCAAACTTGAAACAAAAATATATAACGTGGTTGCCTACGTATTTCACGCCATCGCTATCAAGGTAGGAGTTGCCGCCGAAAGCAAAATCTATTGCTAATAGAGCAGATGATTTGCCTATTGAGTTGGATCCTGTTTGTGTTCCTTGAATAACATTAAGCCCGTTTTTTAATTGAATGATTGGTCTAATATTGTTATTTTCTTTAAAGGCAGGAGAATAAATTTCTATAAGCATAGTTTCACCTCACCCTCATCTGTCATATCAATTGCATTAAGAGCGTAAAGACAGTCCATAACGGATAAAAAGTCTGTAGGTTCGTCTAAATAGTTCAAAGTAGATTGAAAAATATCTTTTACATTCGTTTTTCCGCTTTTTATTATTTTTAGCACTACTGGTAGTGTTGCCAGAGTGCTTTTTTCATATGGGTATAGCTTATTTGGTAATTGCATCGAACACCTCGCACTTCTGCACAAAGTAGCTCACAACGATTTGACAATAAATCAATTGCTGAAGAGTTAGTTTATGCAGTTTCTCAGAAATTTCTTCAAAAATCTCCATGTCGCTCCGTTTGGCTTTTTTAAGCTTTTTATAAATGGATCGCATTTGAGCTTGTAAGTCTTCATAATCGATAACATTACTTTTATCTAAGTTAATAAGGATTTCTTGGACTTTCACGAAGTAACTAGTAACTTGTTGTTTTACTGTTAGGTAAAGATGGAAATCTTTGTTAGGATCTATTTTTTCCTTTAATTCTTTTGGATCTAGAGAAGAGCCAAATAAATCTTTTTGATTAAGTTTAGTAATTTTGTAAATAACGTCTGTAAGTCCTTTTTCCAGCTGTGAGGAACTAAGTAAGCCTATGTTTGCCATGTGGTTAGCTAGGGCTTTTTTTTCTTTTGAACAAAAGGCTTGTAACTTTTTTCCTATTGTCCATCTGGTATACAGCAAAACATTGAGGGCAAAGAGCTATAAGATTATCAATAGTTGGCTCCTTAGTCTTATCAATGCGACTTATTTCATAGACTTCTGAAACATTGGAATCATTAGAAAGTACGAGTGGTTTGGAACAACCGTTCATTACACAATGGTTTTCACATTCTTGCAATAAATATTTTCCGTATCTGGTTTTTAAATCAGAAGAGGATTGTAGTTGCTTTTTCTTTTCCAATACATCAGGTGCGATTATTCCTGCTGTTTCTCTAATAATATTGACGAATATATCAGCAAGTTTTTCAGCAACATTAGCAGTAGTAACATTCGGATCATACGGACGTAAATCTTGAGCTAATAATTTCAAAACTTCTGAAGGTCTTGAGTTCAGGCTTTCTATAAAAATTTCAGGGGTAAGCCTATAGCAAATTGCTCGAGCAACTTTTTTTGAAATACCTCTTTTAGCAAAATTACGATATGTATTCGTGCTTACGGATTCAGAGGGATCTTTTTTTGTGCCCCATTCACCTTCAGGCACGCTTGTAATCATGACAATTAAATCTTTCACAAATTGAGGAACATCATAATCGTCACTGATACGTTTGTATAGCATTGCACAAAACATTTTAAAGTCCAAAGATACCCCTCCTTTCTTTTTGAACCACCTTGAACCACATTGATCCAAACAAGAACCAAATAAAAAATCCGATTTAATACAATCAAATCATCAAAGAAACAACTTTGCTGATGTGTAAATTATATCACGCAAAGATACCTTTGAGCAAAGCAAAAATTCGATAAAAGGACAGTAGCTTTGCAAAGAGGCGTATGCCTCAACCTCTATGCGGAAATATCCCTTAGCTAAGGATTATTCGGAGTCCGCATAGAACAACTAAATAAGTACAGCGGTCTTACCGAATAAGGCAGCTGCAAGTCAAGATGAAGGAATTCTTCATTCTAGCTTGTGGTGTTTTGTCATGCCTTATTTGAGCTGAATTCAAGAAATTCCTTCATCGGAAATCGAATGGAGGATTTTTTATGAGAATTCAATTACGCTGTGACAATCATTTTACAACATTCGACCTCAAGCTTGATGAGGTTAAAGGGTGGCTTAATATCGACCTTCTTCCCGATGAAAGCGAGGAGGAGTTTGAGAAAAGAGCACAAGAAAAGGTAGATGCTGAGTTTAACCGTCCTGAGTATAACTCTCTGCATAAATATGAGAGGCATAAAGGTTTTACTAAACCTTACAGCGGTGAAGACGGTGAGGAAGCCGATGATTATGAGTCTTGCATGAGCGATGTTAGAGACCCCGGCATCTTTTTCAAAACAGTAAATCAAATTAAAGCTTCAGAAGAATATAGGGCAGTTGAATCGTTTGTTTACTCGATTTTAAAGCCGGATGTGGCTGATCTTTTTATGGCTGTCCGTATTAGGAATATGGCGATTAACGAAAAGGCTGCATCCATGCTTAGCCGTGATGCTTTTGAAACGGAGGCTGATTATAAAAAAGCCGTGGATCGCTTGGCTAACAACATTACACAGAAACTTAAGCGGGCTGAGAAAAAGTTAGTAAAGAATTTCAAAAAAGCGTCAGATTTTGGCATCCGCCGTGGCTACTTCATAGGAGGAACTAACTCCTCCAATAATTCGAAGGAGGTCATGTAGATGACAATCAAGAAAAGAATTGAACAGTTAGAGCTGATGACCAAGATCCAAAATCAGCAAATCAAAGAACTTCAATATTCAGTTAACGAGCTATCGCAGACATTAAAGGGAGGTGTTCACCATGCAGACAATGATTCCAATGAATAATTACGGCATTATGGCTGACAAGAACAACACCGCCAGAGTAGACAGCCGATTTATCGCACAGTTCTTTGAAAAAAGGCATTCTAATGTGATTCGTGATATCCAAGCAATAACTGAGCCCAAATCTGGGCTCAGTGAAGAATTTACTGAACTCAACTTTGAGCTCAGTAGTTATAAGGATTCAACAGGCAGAAAGCTTCCGTGTTATCTGCTAACCAGAGATGGATTCACCATTTTAGCAATGGGCTATACAGGCCCTAAAGCAATGAAGTTCAAGGAACTCTATATTAAGCAGTTCAATAAGATGGAAGATTTCATAACAACCCTTGTGTCTGCAAGAGAGATGTTTCCGGTTCTTACAGAAAATATAAGTCTTGTTTATGACCACCCGAAAGCTTATCACTACAGCAACGAGTGCGACATGATCAACCGTCTTGTTTTAGGGATGCCTGCAAAACAAGTAAGAGAAACAAACGGCCTTGAGAAAGGGCAAAGCATACGTCCTTACCTCACATCAGGGCAAATGTATCTAATTGATCGTTTGCAGAAAATTGATGCAGGTCTTCTTATCTCAACACCAGATTTCCAAGCTAGAAAACGCCAGCTTGAATGGTATTTAACCAAGATAGATAAGGAGGCTAAAGATGAGTAAGTCTTATAAAAAGCATTTAGAAACGACACCGAATTTTAAGCCTATCGTCTACATTTGTGCTCCCTACCGTGGAGATAAGGAAAGAAACGTGAGTCACGCTATTCGGTGTGCGGCTTACGCGTATTCACGCGGAGCAATCCCCATCACTCCACACCTGCTTTTCCCGTTCATGGATGATGAGAATCAAAAGCATAGAGGGGATGCGATGTTTATGGACATTATCCTCTTAGGCAAGTGCAACGAACTATGGGTGTTCGGAGAAAAAATCACAGGCGGCATGCAAGTA
>QWCD01027724.1_pt1 | contig 17055 bp, 11 predicted proteins | sample 1972461 | NCBI WGS metagenome assembly QWCD01 (sample SAMN09866717, study PRJNA288562) | Human vaginal metagenome isolate term4_vaginal, whole genome shotgun... | isolation source: vagina | host: Homo sapiens | place: USA: California | reverse complement strand
AAGGATGATTTTAAGTTTGTAAAGACTGAGAATCCTGTTGAGAATCCTCAGTATGACAGTACTAATGGTAATGATACTAAGGGTAATTATGAGGTAGGTAAGCATAAGAAGATTACTTATGTTTATGAGAAGACTCAGAATGTTCCTGATCCTGTTCCACCTAAGGTTGGTACTTTCCAGGAGACTCATGTGTATGTTACTAAGGATCAGCATGGTAAGGAATTGAGTCGTGAAACTATTGTTGAGGCTCCTTCTAGTGGTACTGCTGATCAGAAGTATACGACTGGTAAGAAGGAGAAGGATGATTTTAAGTTTGTAAAGACTGAGAATCCTGTTGAGAATCCTCAGTATGACAGTACTAATGGTAATGATACTAAGGGTAATTATGAGGTAGGTAAGCATAAGAAGATTACTTATGTTTATGAGAAGACTCAGAATGTTTCATACCCTGATTGTCATAAGTGTGGATGCCCAGAGCCTAAGCCTAATCCAGAGCCTAAGCCAGCGCCTGAACCTGATCCAGCGCCTGAGCCAAAGCCGAATCCTTTGCCAGTTCCTAAACATGATGATGAGCATTTGAGACCTGCTCCAAAGCCAAGGACTAATCCTGATCCAGAACCGCCATTTACCTCAGATCATCCAAACACTAGTTTCCCACGCAGTCATCCTATATGGAAACAAGATTTGGAAGAATATGCAAAGGTTAAAGATCCTAAGCAAAATAAGGTTCTAGAGCATGATGATTCATCAGAAAATACTGAAGAAGATCAATCTAAAGATAAAAGCAGCGAAGAACTTTCTAAGACTGGTGCTTCTGTAACAATTATCGCAGTAGCGTGTACAATTGCAGCAGCTTTATCTTCCTCGGTATTAGCTTTCAAGAAACGAGGAATGTCTAAAAATAGTAAATAACCTTAAAATACTTACTTTTTACTTGTCTTATTAGATAAATTAAGGGAGTTGCATAGCAAATGTGTAACTCCCTTAATTGATATTTACAACACAGAAGCCATGTAGTACGGTAAGTAAAGCAGTTTACCTTCGCGCTTAATTTCTCCATGGTGAAGCACGATTCCTTCGCTGCTAGTTTTACTAAAAGATTCCATAAAGTTTGTAATTGACTTTACACTTTTGCTACTACCAGATTTCACTTCTACTGGAATAATCTTGTTATTTTTTCGTAAGAGAAAATCTATTTCCATCACTGTTTTTTTGGTATCGGTACTTGTTTTTTTGTAAAAATAAGCATTGTGTCCATTTGCTTTTAGACACTGTGAGACAATATTTTCTATTATCATTCCTTCATTAATGTGTAATTTGTCTAGCAGAATTGCTTTATAAAGCTCGTTTTCTAGGTAAGGTCTATCTTTGTAGGCTAATGAAGTTAAAAGTCCTGTGTCCATCATGTAACATTTGAAGGAAGGGTTGATAGTAGATAGATTCAAAGCTACGCTTGGGTCTTCAACGCTGTTTGCAATATTTACTATCATAGCTTCTTCAAGCCAGCGTATTGGATCTCTATACTCTTTAATACGCGCGTTGGGATCTACGTGAGATAGCATGTAACGCTTGTCGTGTTTGGAAAGTTCTGCTGGAATTCTATCGAAAAAATTAGTTACGTAACTGGGATTCTCTTCTTCCTGGTCTTGCATATCTTGCTTATAAAGATTGATTATTTGTTGTTTAGCAAAGTCAACCTTCGCAAAATCTTTTGTATCAACATATGCTTGAACAGCTTGTGGCATTCCTCCAACCAACATGTACTCTCTAAAAGACTTCATTATGCTCTGGTGCATACTGCCCATAGGCTTAAGTGATTCAAAGTGATCTTTAATAGTAGAGGCAATTAAGTCTTTATTGTTCGCTAATAAGTATTCTTCATAATCAAGTGGCAGTACTTCTAATGTGTACTCTTCCGAAGGTATGAGAATATCCTTACTTTTCTTCGTAATAGAAGCAAGTGAACCTGTTTCGATGTAATCGTAGCGACCATCCTCAAGAAGAGTTTTTATTGCTTGCCTTGCTTGTGGAAATAATTGTATTTCGTCAAGTATTATAAGAGATTCACGCTTATAAAGTCTGGTATTGTAAGCTAATTGTATTGTGTTAAATAGAGTATCTAAATCTCTTAGACTATTTATAAAAAGCTGTTTAATATCTTCTTCGGTTTGATCGAAACGAATGAGAATATAAGACTTGTATTCTTCTTTTCCAAGCTTTTCTGATAACGTTGTTTTACCGACTCGTCTTGCCCCCTTAAGAAAAAGCGCATAATTTGGTGCATATTCATGCTTCCATTTCAGCATTTCTTTGTATATTTTTCTATCAAACATGCGGTTTTTGTGCTCTTTCTTAGATTGTAAATTTGTGTTTGATTTGTTCAAGTGTTACCGAATGCAGTTTTCCCTGTAATTTCAACGGTTTTATAAAGATTTTCCCAAATGCGCCATGTTTTGTCAAGCGGATTTTCGCAAATGCGCCATGTTTCTAGGGGCTGTTTTTCGCAAATGCGCCATGTTTTAAACATGCTATTTTCGCATTTGCGCCAATTTATGTAGCGCATTTAATTTTTGACTTGCTGAATATTATGCAGATTACTGAATTGCGGCGTGCAAAGTTTCTGCGGTGGTTAGCCATGCGATTTCTTCCGTGCCGTTGGCAAAAGACGCAGGATAATCTGGGTTATTATCCGAAGAAAGCGCGTTCATTAAAGCTTCTCCTTTTTGCTCGCCAGCCGTTAAGAACCAAGTGCGGCGGCTATGAGCCAGCACGGGTGCGCTAAGAGTTAATCTCATTGGCGGCTGCTTAGGGGAGTGGTTCACGCCTAGAACTATGCGATCGCGATTATGAATCTGTGGTAATCCTGGGAAAAGTGAAGCCATATGTGCGTCTGGTCCCATGCCAAGAATCGCCAAGTCAAACACTGGCTCTTTGCCTAGTAAGCCTATAATTTCTTCTTCGTAATCGCGTGCTGCTGCGTCTAAAATCGCATTGTTTTCAGCATCGCTAGCATTTGCCACTTCTTGCGCATTGCGATCATCTGCAGGCATTTCGTGAATATGAGACTCCTGCAAAACTTTGTGATCGCTAAGCATGTTAAGAAGTAGCTCGCGAGCCTTGAGCGCATTGCGATCTTCGCTGTTATAAGCTACAAAACGTTCATCTGCCCACCAAATATGAACATTGGACCAGTTGATTGCTGGAAGCAATGGGTTGCTAGCTAACATTTGAAACATGCGAATAGAATCTGTTCCACCTGTTAGCAAAAGATGGAATGGCTTATTAAGATTTTTCTACGCAACTCCTCACTCAAGCAATCTTCTAAAGATCTAATTGGCATTGCAATTGGCTGTGTTGCTTGTCCTGGAAGACTTATCATTGCTTGTTCTTCTCCAGAAGGACGAGTTAAAGAAAGCACGCCATCTTGTCTTTTAAGACTTACCTCCGTAATTGCATGCGCGCTCGAATCCTCAACAATTTCAACAGGAACATTAAGCGATATTTTTAGCCATTGTGCGAGCAAATGCATCGGAACATAATGCTTTGGACCGCTAACCTTAGCGCTAATAACAGGTAAATGCGGAGGCTGATCAAGCATAGAAGCTAGCATTGCACGCCAAGGAGTAAGACGAGTCCAAGAAAGATCAACATCTTTAGAAGACCAGTTTTTGCGCAAATTTTTCACAGTTTCAAGGGTATTGTCCGCATTTTGAGCATCAGTGATTCTGCTACTTGCCATAGTTCCAAGCAAGTCCTTAGCAGGATTTTCTGGTGCATTTGTAGGCCACCACGCAACAATCGGCGCGTCTGGAACAAGCAGAGGAATAACAAGCGTATCTGGATGTCGAACTAAGCCATTATGAGGGTAGAGAATAATGATTTCCCCAGCTCCAGCATCTGCGCCAAAGCGTACTTGCGCGTCTAAGTTTGGCGTTTCTTCGCTTTGTGAATCTGCTATATTGACTTGTGATTCGCGAACAATGGCAATAACTCTACAAGGGTGTTCGCGACTAGCTGCATTTGCTGCTCCCAGTGCGTTTTCAAGATCTTTAAGAGTGGTGTCAATAAGAAGAGTTAGCACGCGTCCAGTTGCAGATTCTCCACGCTCTTCGTGAAGCTCGTCGATTTTTGCAGAGATTTTAGACGTGTTTGTGTTAGGAAGATTAATAATCATGGCAGCCTCCAATGGCGATTATCGCGAGCAAGCATAGCGTCAGCTTCCGCTGGACCCCACGTTCCAGCACGGTATGGCTGAGGCTGTGTACCAAGCGAACTCCAAAAATCTTCAATAGGATCTAAGATTTTCCAACTTAAATCAACTTCTTGTGTAGTTGGGAAAAGCGGTGGCTCGCCAAGTAAAACGTCTAGAATAAGGCGCTCGTAGGCTTCTGGAGAGTTTTCTGTAAAAGATCTTCCATAACTAAAGTCCATAGAAACATCGCGAACTTCCATAGATGTTCCGCCTGGCACTTTTGCGCCAAATCGCATTGTTACGCCTTCATCTGGCTGAACGCGAATCACAATCGCATTACTACCAAGTTCGCGCACAGCAGTGGACTCAAAAGGCAAGTGTGGAGCGCGCTTAAAAATCACGGCAATCTCTGTAACGCGCTTTCCTAAGCGCTTTCCGGTTCGCAAATAGAACGGAACTCCAGCCCAGCGACGAGTGTCTACGTCTAAACGCACGGCAGCGTATGTTTCCGTAGTGCTATCCGGGCTAATTCCTTGCTCTTGCAAATATCCAACGGCTTTATACGATCCTTGCCAACCTTCTGCGTATTGACCTCTCGCAGTATTTGTTGCTAAATCTTTAGGCAAGCGTATAGCAGACAAGACCTTAGTTTTTTCAGCCGTCAAGTCACTAGCACTAAAACTTACTGGCTCTTCCATAGCAGTAAGAGCCATTAGTTGCAGCAGATGATTTTGAATAACATCTCTGGCTGCTCCAATCCCATCATAATATCCAGCTCTGCCGCCTATGCCAATATCTTCTGCCATAGTAATCTGCACGTGGTCAACATAATTAGCGTTCCAAATTGGCTCATACATTGCATTTGCAAAACGAAAAGCCAGCAAATTTTGCACAGTTTCTTTGCCTAAATAGTGGTCTATGCGGAATACAGAATTAGGGTCAAAAACTTCGGAAACTACGCGATCCAACTCTTGTGCGCTTGTTAAATCGTGACCAAAAGGTTTTTCTATTATCACTCGTCTCCACGCGTTTTCGGAGGAATGTGAAAGCCCCGATGCTGCTAACTGCTGTGCCACAACAGGGAAGCTAGAAGGCGGAACCGACATGTAAAACGCGTGATTTCCGCGAGTTCCGAGATCTCTGTCTAATTCGCTTACGGTTTTGCTTAAGCGCTCAAATGCGCTTGCGTCGTCGAATGTTCCGCGAACAAAACGTATGCCTTTAGCAAGGTTAATCCATGTTGATTCACGAAATGGTGTGCGGCAGTGTTGTTGAATATTTTCACGCACAAAGTTTACAAAATGTTCATCTGTCCAGTCGCGTCTTGCGAAGCCCGTTAAACCAAATCCAGGTGGCAAAAGCCCTCGATTCGCCAAATCGTATACGGCTGGCATAAGTTTTTTGCGCGCTAAATCGCCAGTAATTCCGAATATTACTAAACTACATGGTCCTGCAATACGAGCCAAACGCAAGTCTCGTGGATCGCGTAGCGGATTTTTCCAAGCTGTTGTTTCTTCGCTATGCGCAGTCGAGCATATTGTGGTTCTTAATTCAGTCATGTATACCATCGTAATGTTTCGACTTGATTTGCTGCGCAGGACTTACCAAAATTTGCGCAGGACTTACCATGATTCTTACTAGGATTTACCAGTAAATTATCCTCCGCACACGGCTAGTCTTATCATTTGCGCGTATTGTGGACCTCCAATAGGAGTCAAATGTATTCCATCGTCTGTTAAGAATTCGGAGTGTCCTGCGCTTAAACCATACCAGTCTATTATTCCAACGTTTTTGCGTTTCGCTGCAAAAGCGCGCAGTCTTGCGTTTGTTTCGTCTTGCCAAGGCTGTGGAACACGGGTTGTTACAAAATACACTGGTTTGCCGCCTGTAACATTTACCATATTTTGCAAAACAGATTCGTCTCTAGGAGGTCCGTTTGTTCCAAGCTCATAGATTACAACGCTTCCAGGGTGTTTCCCAACTAAATCTTGCTGATAATCTTCCGCTCCGTGGAATATTTGTCTGCTCACTTTTCCGTCAATCCAAGCGTTTGGTAATGCTTGCATAAGGTATGGTTTTGCGCCTTCTGTTACGGAATCTCCAACCATTGTTATGTCTGCAGTGCAAACATTGCGTTTTGAGTCTATTTTCCATGGTTTTGTATTTATGTTTTCTGGCACTTTTTCTGCAATCGGGTTGAGAATCCTATGGTCAGATGGTTTTGTTGGAAGCGTTTGTTTTTCTATATTCTCGCGCTTTCCGCCTGTTTTTTTCTTCGTATTAGCGGAATTTTTTTCTTGTGCAGTTTTTTCTTGTGCAGTTTTGTTTTGAGTATTCGCGTCTTGCGCGTTTAATTCTGGTCTTAATTGTATAGCTCGCGCTTGCGCAATACTATTCCAGTTAACTGGCGCTGCAATTATTGCTAGCCCAACTATTGCACAAATCACTATTACCGTTCTTCTTAAAACAAACGGCAATCTTATATTCTTACTTTTAACGTTTAAAGTATCTGAAGATAAATCAGGGTTTTTCGCGTCTATATCATCCGAGATAATATCGTCTTTCTGGATAATACTAAAGGTTATATGCTTATTTGCAAGAGGCATCTCGAACATTCTGTAAAAAACCTCTGCTGCAATAATAACTATTACGCATTGCCCTGCCTGTTCCCAAAGAGTTATCTGTGTGGTTCTTGTAGCAGGGTTTAGTATTTCTAGAATAGGGAAGTGGACTATGTAAATCGCAAAAGATCTTAGACCTATATATTTCAGTGGAGCAATTTCAAGTATTTTAGTGCAAATACTATTTTTCTGTAGGCAGGACCACATTAAAATCGCGCAAACTATTGCGAATATCGTGTATCCGCCGTAAACAATCCAGGTTTTTGAACCGTCTTCTTTCCCTAAGCACCATAGAATAAAAATTAACGCAGCCAATCCTATAATCGATTTTTGTAGTGTGCTTAGAGGTTTTTGAAGAGTTTTTGCTATTTTTGCGAATTTACCAGATTCTGATTTATTTTTTAGATCAGTTTTTACTTTATCAGTGTTTTCTGATTCGTTGGTTTGTTGCCACTTTTCCCCAGCAATTTCATTATTAGATTCATCGGATTCGTCATATTCGCCATCTTTATCAGATTCCATCATGTTTACTTGCAATCCTGCTAGTAAATCGTCTGGTATCGAGGCTTCTGAGGATTGGCTTTTATTTTGCGTATTTTGTGTATTTTGCGCTTCTATCTCTGATGAATCCTCTATTTTTTCGATTTGTGTTTTTTTGCTTTTGTTTCCAACAATATATTTACAAGCATCTGCAATAATTTTGATAATGGAACGTTCGCTAAACCATGTGAAATACATTGCTAGTAATGCACCAATTAAGAATTCTCCAGCTCGAGTGTCAATAGAGTAATACACGCGCGCAATGGTTTGGCCATCTCCATAAAAAATCGTAATTGCTAGGTTTGCCAACGAACATGCAAGCATAAGAATCGCCGTAACGCACATTCTTACAAATTTAGAGTGCACAATTTTAAGAATCACCCATAGTATAATCGGCCAAAATACAAAGATTTGCATAATAAGTCCCAAATACCAAAGGTGTTTTATTGGGGATGGTAGTCCTGATTGTTCAAAGTAAGATACTTTTCGCAAAATATACGCCATATTGCTTGTAAAGCTAGCGCCTGTTAGTGCGTCAGATTGTAGTTTTGTTAAAAGACTTGGTGAAAATAGCCACATTAGTGGGGCGCTCAGAGCAATAATCCCTATAGTAGACGGCCAAATTCGTTTTACGCGTTTAAACAAGTATTTTAAGTAGGCGAATATTTTAGACTTTACCGGTATTTTGGTTTGTTCGCTGGTTGCTGGCGACTTTTGCGCATTTGATGTTTCAAACATTTTTAGCAAAGATACAGTGCTGAAGTATCCAGCCATAACAAGAAACATTGTTACTCCCAAGAATCCTCCTGGAAGTACTATTGGACGTAGGTGGAACGCTACAATCGCAATAACAGCAATAGCACGCATGCCATCTATTGCAGCGTTGCGTTTGCTTGTAGTGTTAGCTGCGTTGTTTATCTCTGTCATTTTGCCTGCAACTTGCTAATACGTGGTTTAATTTTGGTTGTGGACATGATGTGGGTATGAATTGTTTTATGACTAACATCGCCCAAAACGTAGTCATATTATCTACGTATTAAGACACTGTAGTTAGTTATAGCGTGTCTTAGTTTTTCCCTAGTTTTTCCTTGATTTTTCTTATGTTTTTTGCAAGTTTTATGAAATTTTTTAATATGGATTTAAATATTTTTCAAGGTAATTATTCGTTTTTATTAAGATTTTTCTCTGCTATTTTTTAGTGCGGTTGCTTTCGACTTTTGTTTGCTAAAATGCCAATGTTATACAACGCGTTTTACGTGCTCTTTGCTGCGCGCTAGAGTTAGACTGAACAGTCTAATTTAGGTGTATAAACGTTAGATTGATAAACAGTGTGTTTTACGCATTATTTTACGCATTAAGGAGTAAACATGGCAGAAACATTCAATGTTGTGGTAGAAATCCCACGCGGATCCAAGAATAAGTATGAAGTTGATCACGAAACTGGTCGCGTTTTCTTGGATCGTACCCTTTTCACAGCTATGGGTTATCCAGATGATTACGGTTACATTGATGGAACTTTGGGCGAAGATGGCGATCCACTCGATGCTCTTGTTATGATTCCAAACTCTGTGTTCCCAGGATGCGTTGTTGAGTGCCGCGCTGTTGGCTTGTATCACATGGTTGACGAAGCTGGCGGAGACGATAAGGTTTTGTGCGTTCCGGCAGATGTTCGTTTCGACGACATCAAGGATATTGATGACGTGAATGAGTATCACAAGGCTGAAATCAAGCACTTCTTCGAGCAGTACAAGGCTTTGGAGCCAGGTAAGGAAGTTCTTCCTGGTGACTTCTGGGCTGGAGTTGAGCAGGCTGAAAAGGAAATTGTCGCAGCTCGCAAGCGTCTTGAAGAAAGCGAAAAGTAGTTTTCGAGATTAGTCGCGAATCTTCCGAGCGTTTTAGAAACGCGTTTGCTAGTGTCTAACACATTTTTATGTGTTAGACACTTTTTTATTCTAAAAAATTTAAGCGATTAGTAGCATTCCTAAACCAGTTGCGTAAACAACCATTCCGCCCATCATTACGGGAATCAAAGCAGTACCAACTTGTGGCAAAAGCATGTCAGTATTGTATTTTGCATCTTTAACCCAAAGATGAGAAAGCCCAGCTAGAACAATCACGGCAAGCAAACCCAATACTGCTACCAGTACGCCAAGTTCTAGAATACGCACGGAGAATGTGAAACGAATAATCGAAGGCAAAAAAAGCCATCCTGGAAGAGCTGCACAAGCGATACTTGCTGTAAGAGAATGTGAAATATTTCTTACCAGATTAGATCTCTCTTCCCTAAGCATTTGACGACCAAAGCTAACAAAAGTTGCAGCAACAAGAATTAGAGCAAAGCTAACAGCCCAACGTTCATATGGGTGAATAGCTGCAATGAACTTATCCATACTAACTTCTGTATTATCTATTACGCTGTTAGGAAGCCAACCTTTTAAAGCTAATGCCGCGCACCACATGGATGCGATTCCGGCAAAAAGCGGAATAGCTTTATCTGCTGTAGAACCTTGTAGTGGCCAGAAAGTAACTAGAGCCAGAAGAATAATCACGCAAACGGTTATAACGGCTTTTGCTGTGGCTATTGGCAGAATGGCTGCAATTGCTAAAAGAGCTATAGCAACGAATTGAGTTACAACAATAGTAATGTGATTATGCATTGCATTATGTGCGATGTTATCGTTGCTCATATTACGCTCCTATCGCGTTTTATAAGATAATTTTAATAAATTGTTTAGCCGTATTAACTTATTTTATATGTAAGCGTACACTTGCATGCTTCGATTCTTATTAAGTATCTTAAGTATGGATTACAATTCTCTTTTAACAGCTTGATTTTGAATTTGTTATTCAATTCTATGCGTTCTGGAGGTATCAATATGACGGATATTACATTGATGACCTCTTGTGCCGCGCCTGCAAAAGTTTTGCCATCTTTGACTCTACTTTCGCATAGAGTGCGAGTGCTCCCAATGGAACCGTCTAGTATGCTTAAGATGCCAGAAAACACTATTCTTCTTGTAGATGCTAGAGAAGATTTGTCTTTGGCGAAATCTTTATGCTCTATTGTTCGTGCTTCTAATTTAACAATGTCTGTTATCTTAATTCTTACAGAAGGCGGATTCACAGTTGTTAATGCATCTTGGGGTGTTAGCGATGTTATGCTGACAACTGCTTCACCAGCCGAAGTAGAAGGTAGACTTAGACTAGCTTCTCAACGAGGTGGGTCGGCTGAATCTACTTCTAAAGAACATGTAGCTGATTCTGGTAGCGTGGAAATTAACAGTAGCGGTCAAATGTGCTCTGGGGATTTAGTCGTAGATACGCAGAGTTACACAGTTAGCTTGCACGGAAAGCCTATTGATTTAGCGTATAAAGAATTTGAGCTTCTTAAATACTTTGTTCAGCATCCTCGGCGAGTATTCACTCGTGCTCACCTACTTCAAGAGGTTTGGGGTTACGATTATTACGGTGGAACTCGTACAGTGGATGTTCACATTCGTAGGTTACGCGCGAAATTAGGCGTTGAATATGAGCACGTTATTGGAACGGTTAGGAATGTTGGATATCGTTTCGATCCTTTAGAGTCTCAGGATGAAGTTGTAGATTCTACAGATTCTGATAATAATGATTCGTCGGCAGCTTCCGACTAGAATTCCTGTAGAGGATTAGTGGTTTATTATATTGGTTAAATTACAAAGCGTGAATAGTAGTCAAGAATCATCTTCCAATTCTAGAAAATCTAAAAAAATTGCTAGGATGAGTGAAGAGTATAGGATTTTATGCGAAGAAATACCGAATCCAAAGTGTGCATTAAATTTTACAAATCCATTTGAACTACTAATAGCCACTGTTCTTAGCGCACAAACCACTGATAGACGTGTAAATATTGTAACGGAACAACTTTTTAGAACTTATCCTACGCCAAAAGATTTAGCGCGCGCACCAATATATAAGGTACAAGAGATCATCCATCAACTTGGATTTTATAGAGTAAAATCGCAGCATATTATAGAGCTTTCGCAAAAACTTATGGACGATTTCAATGGTGTAGTTCCAAATAATATGGATGATCTTACAAAACTTCCAGGTGTAGGAAGAAAAACAGCAAACGTTGTATTGGGCAATGCTTTTGGTATCCCAGGGTTTCCAGTAGATACCCACGTTATGCGTGTGACGTCAAGGCTTAGATGGAGAAGCGATTGGAAAATAGCTAAGTCAGATCCTATAAAAGTTGAGCGTGAAATTACATCTTATTTTCCGCCAGAAGAATGGACTAATTTGTCTCACCGCCTTATTCTTCATGGTAGAAAAATATGTACAGCTAGGAATCCGCATTGTGCTGACTGCCCTCTAAGATTTCTGTGCCCATCTGTTTCGCTGTAGCTATGTTGTAGGTTTTGTTGTAGGTTTTGTTGTAGCTGCGTTGTGGTTGTCGTAACGGATTTTTCTAATATCTCATATAATTAACTTTTAGAATCTTTTTAGGGTATTTTTAGATTATTTTCTGCATAAATTCTACGTATGATTCAATCGATGATATACACTGTTGGCTATGTCTGAATTTGAAAGATACTCATCTGGATCACATATGAGAAAAGCACGTTATGCAAAAAAAGCTAAAAAAGGCGTGTCCTCGTGGGTTATTTTTATAGTCTTAATTGCCATTATGTCTGTTGTTGCATGGGGTGGATGGCGATTTTTAGATGGAAGATCAATAGTTCCAGAAAGTATTGTTCCGTCATCAGGCTCAGTTTTAAAAATAGGCTTGCGTACAGCCCCAGCATCCTTAGATATTAGGACTGACGACAGTGATTCACTGCAACAAGCTCTTATTGAAAACGTTTATGAAACGCTTATTAAACGAGACGGCAATAATGCTTTAAAACCAGGTCTTGCTCAGTCTTGGAGCGTATCTTCCGACGGTTTGAATTATAAGTTTAGGATTCGTTCAGGCGTGAAGTTTGCAAATGGAGACGTAATGGACTCTGGCTCCGTACTGCAATCACTTCAACAAGGTATTACAAAAAGCTATCCAGGCTATGAAAAGTTGACGAATATTACAAGCGTATCTAACTCAGGACCTGATATTCTAAACATTTCATTAAAAATGCCAGATCCATTACTGCTGCGAAGATTAGCAGGTAGAGCTGGAATTGTATATGACACTCGCGCTTCATTAAACTACGCTTCAGACGCTATGGGAACAGGACCTTTTAAAGTTAACGGTTATAGTAAAGGTTCAGACCTTGTTCTTGTGAGAAACGACAAATATTGGGGTACAGCATCTGGCTGCGCTAGCATAACTCTTAAATACTTTAATGACGATACATCTTTAGCAAATGCCATGCAGAATGGCGATATTCAAATGGCTGTTCCTCTTGATGGCAATGAAAACAAACGTATGGCGTCAATGCCAAATACTCAACTTGTTGAAGGTCAGAGCACTAGAATACGAATGATTGCTTATAACACTGGAATATCGTCTATTTTCTGCGATCAGCATGTTCGTAGAGCAAGCAGTTACGCAATGGATATAAACACTGTTTTATCGGCTGATCCATTTGGTGGTCAAATTGTGCGTGGACCAATTTCCCCATTGTCGCCAGGATACGAGGATTTAAGTGGCACTTATCCACATGATCCTCAAAAAGCTCGATCTCTATTCTCATATTTCTCTGCTGCCTACCTTGGTAAAATTACATTCCTCGTACCTCTTGGAATGAGCAATATTGGTAATGCGCTTGGTTCTCAGTTAAACGCTACCGGCGGTTTCCGTGTGAATGTCGAAGAAGTAGATGAGAACACTATGAAACAGCGAATTCATGATGGTAAATATGACTTAGCACTCACATGGATGAATCACACTTTGGATTCTGGAGCGTATGCAGATACAAAGTCTACTTATTTGTTCCAAGATCATGAGTCGCAGAAATATTTTGCACAGGCAATGAAATCAACCAATGCAGAAGGATATGAGTCAAATGTCAAACAGTATGCTAAAGAGTTGAATAATTACGCTGTTTCGAACTGGATGTATGCGCGAAAGAGCATTGTGGTAGCTAAATCTAATGTTAGTGGATATCCTACAAACATGACTGATCAACTTTTACCATTGCACGATGTAAACGTAAAATAAATCCAAGATTATTTCAGGAATATAAGTGCGTGTGGTTTGGGATTAGTCGCCAGCAACCGTTGATTTGAATAATTTTTACAAATATTTGTAAAAATATTGACGTTGTCGCGCTGAGTTTCTAATATTCAGTTCATGAGTGAACAGGATAATAACACAGTAAAACACGCACATTTAACGCCGCTTCCTAACAAAGTTGGCGTTGATGGTCTTGAAGACAAGTGGCGTAGTAATTGGGACGAAGCTAAGACTTACGCATTCCATAATTCTCGCGATCGTAAGGCAGTATATTCTATCGATACTCCACCTCCAACAGTTAGTGGTCATTTGCATGTTGGTCACGTATTCTCTTACACGCATACTGATGTGATTGCGCGATATAAGCGTATGCAAGGTTTTGACGTTTTCTACCCAATGGGTTGGGATGATAACGGCTTGCCAACAGAACGCCGCGTGCAGAATTATTACGGTGTGCGAGTGGATACTTCGTTGAAGTATGACCCTGATTTTAAGCCGCCTTTTGAAGGCACTGAAGGCAAGAAGATTGAAGCTAAGGATCAGGTTCCTGTAAGCAGACAGAACTTTATTGAGCTTTGTGAGCGCCTAACTTCTCAAGATGAGAAGCTTTTTGAAGCTTTGTGGCGTAGGCTTGGTCTTTCTGTTGATTGGTCGCAAACTTATCACACTATTGGCGAGCAGCCTCGCCGAGTTGCACAAAAAGCATTCTTGCGCAATCTTGCTCGTGGAGAGGCTTATCAGAAAGACGCTCCAGGCTTGTGGGATGTTACATTCCAGACTGCAGTTGCGCAGGCTGAGCTTGAAGCGCGCGAATATCCTGGCTTCTACCATAAGATTGCGTTCCGCTTTGAAGATGGTACGCCAATTTATATTGAAACTACGCGCCCAGAATTGCTTGCTGCATGCACTTCTTTGATCGCGCATCCAGACGACGAGCGTTACAAGAAGTACTTTGGTCAGGAAGTTTACTCACCGCTGTTTAAGGTGAAGGTCCCGATTTTGGCGCATCCTGCAGCTCAAATGGACAAGGGCGCTGGCATTGCAATGTGCTGCACTTTCGGTGACGTAACTGACGTTGAGTGGTGGCGCGACTTGAGTTTGCCAACTCGACCAATTATTCAGCGTAACGGCCGCATTGTAATGACGACTCCTGATTGGATTACGGACGAGTCTGGCCGTGAAATGTTCGAGAAAATTGCCGGCAAAACCACGTTCTCCGCTCGCAAGGAAGTTGTTGAAGCTTTGCAAGCAGCTGGAGATATGGAAGGCGAACCAAAGCCAACAAAGCGTATGACGAACTTCTACGAAAAGGGCGATAAGCCTTTGGAAATCGTCACTTCTCGCCAATGGTACTTAAAGAACGGCGGCACAGATGAGAAGCTGAATGCTGAGCTTATTGAGCGCGGTAAGGAACTTAACTTCCACCCAGACTTTATGCGCGTGCGCTACGAGAATTGGGTTCACGGCTTGAATGGTGACTGGCTTATTTCTCGCCAGCGCTTCTTCGGCGTGCCATTCCCACTTTGGTACCCAGTAAATGAAAATGGTGAAGTGGATTACGAGCATCCTTTGACGCCTAGCGAAGATCGTTTGCCAATCGACCCAACTATTGACGTTCCAGAAGGCTTCGATGAATCTCAGCGAGACCAGCCAAATGGCTTTACTGCTGAGCAGGATATTATGGACACTTGGGCTACATCTTCCTTAACACCACAAATTGTGACTCGTTGGGAAGAGCCAGGTGAGGAAAATCAAGCTCTGTTTAAGGCTACTTTCCCAATGGATTTGCGTCCACAAGGCCAGGATATTATTCGTACTTGGCTGTTTAGTACGGTTGATCGTGCGCATCTTGAAAACGGATGCTTGCCTTGGAAGCATGCTGCGCTTTCTGGCTGGATTCTTGATCCTGACCATAAGAAGATGTCTAAATCTAAAGGCAACGTGGTTGTGCCAAATAAGCCAATCGAAGAGTTTGGTGCGGATGCTGTGCGCTACTGGGCAACTTCTGCAAAGCTTGGCTTGGATGCAACTTACGACGAAGGCCAGATGAAGATTGGCCGCCGCCTTGCGATTAAGCTTTTAAACGCTACTAAGTTTGCGCTCGCGATTGGCCGAGAAAACGATGAACATCAAGTTCTTGAGTCTGCTAGTGCGGATTGGGATTTTGTGAACGTTACGGAAGTTTTGGATCGCTCTGTTATGGCAAAGCTTGCATCCGTTATTCGTACCGCAACTGATGCGCTTGAATCTTACGAGCATTCCAAGGCTTTGGAAGCAATCGAAACATTCTTCTGGGAGTTCTGTGACGATTACATTGAGCTTGCAAAGAATCGTGCTTATGGTACTGCAGAATCCACTGGACGCACTCCAAGCGAAGCTGCTGTAAAGTCTGCTCGCACAACTCTTGGTCTTGCGCTCGACGCTTTGGCTCGCTTGCTTGCTCCTTACTTGCCTTACGCTACGGAAGAAGTGTGGAGCTGGATGCATGACGGCGAAGGCTCTGTGCATCGTGCAAGCTGGCCATGCGCTAAGGCGTATGAGGCTGCTGCAAACGGTGTTTCTGCAGACACTTTGGCTTACGCGGGCGAGGCTTTGGCTACTTTGCGCAAGATTAAGTCTGAAGCAAAGGTTTCTATGAAGACTCCTATTTTGCAAGTGACTTTGAACGTAGCAGAAAATGCTTATAAGGCTGTTGAGGAGACTTTGGATGACGTTGCGGAGGCGGGTCGCGTTACTGGAGAAGTAAAGCTTAACGCTGTTAAGGCTGCAGATGCTGGCGATTCTTCTGAATCTGAATCTGCGGAATCTGATGCAACTAACGTAAACGTTTCTGTTGCTCAAAGCGAACTCGGTGAAGCTCCTGCAAAAAAGAAGTAGTCGCAAGTAATTGCAAATAGTTAATCGCAAAACAAAAGCGCTGGAAGTCAACCTTCGACCCCAGCGCTTTTTGTGTATTTAATAACTAAGCATCGCGCGGTAACGCTAGACTGTAAACCATGAATCCAGAAAGCTTAAGTGAATTAATTGAAAAAATTGCTAAAGATTTAGTAGCAAGCGGTAAAGCTGGCAGTCTAACAGAAGATTTGATTCCTGCTGCCGAAAAACTTGCAGTTATGAGGCCAAAAGATCGCGCACACGGCGATTGGGCTACAAACGTTGCTATGCAGCTCGCTAAAAAAGCTGGTATGAAGCCTCACGATTTAGCTGAACTTTTTGCCGAGCGTTTGCAAGAAGCAGAAGGTATTGCGCGCGTAGAAGTGGCAGGCCCTGGCTTTATTAACATAACGCTTGATTCTGCTTCTGCAGCGGCTGTTGTTGACGAGGTCTTAAATCAGGGTGCTGATTTTGGCAAGAATACGCATTTGAGCGGCAAAACTTTGAATCTTGAGTTTGTTTCCGCAAACCCAACTGGCCCAATCCACATTGGTGGCACGCGCTGGGCAGCAGTTGGTGATTCTATGGCTCGAGTTTTGGAAGCGAACGGCGCAAAAGTTGTGCGCGAATACTACTTCAACGATCACGGTGAGCAAATCAACCGTTTTGCAAAGTCT
>QWCD01000193.1_pt1 | contig 17140 bp, 10 predicted proteins | sample 1972461 | NCBI WGS metagenome assembly QWCD01 (sample SAMN09866717, study PRJNA288562) | Human vaginal metagenome isolate term4_vaginal, whole genome shotgun... | isolation source: vagina | host: Homo sapiens | place: USA: California | reverse complement strand
TTGTGGTTCAAAAACTTCTTCAACATTAATCAAAGTTTTAATTCGTTCACTAATTTGTGAACTCGTTAATGGTTTTAATGATAATAGTTGACAACGACTTCTTAAAGCAGGGTTAATAACAAAAAACGGATTTTCAGTTGTTGTCGCAAATAATTTAATTTTATTTGCTTCAATAATTGGTAATAAAATATCTTGTTTATCTTTATTTAATCGATGAATTTCATCAATAATGATAATAAAGTTATTTAAATCTAATGCTTGTTCAATGATTTGCATTAATTGCTTTTTTGAATCAACAACTGGATTGAAAAAAGCAAATGGAACTTTTAAATCTTGTGCTAAAACTTTAGCAAGCGATGATTTTCCTACACCTGGGGGGCCATAAAAAATTAAATTAAATACTTGATGGTGATTAACCATTCTTCTAATTATACCAATTTCATCTAATAAATATTTTTGACCAACAATGTCATCAATACTATTAGGATTTTTTAGAGTTTTAATTAATTTATCTAACATATTATTTTTGATTAATTATTAATTTATATAATTCTTTACTATCAAAATTAGAAGATTTACTAACTTCTTTACAAGCATCTTTTAATTTAAAATTTTGTTTCATTAAATCTCTAATTTTAATTAGACATTCATTAATATTATTATTCTTAATAACATCTTGATTGATCTTATTATCAATAACAATTACAAACTCTCCTTTTTCAGTAATTGGGGGTAGTTGTGAAAGATAACCATAATAATGACTTTCATTTTTTTTTGTTAGTTCACGCCCGATAAAAATTAAAATATCTCCTCATATTTCATATATATCCATTAAAGTCTTTTCTATTCGGTGCACAGCTTCATAAATAACAAAAGTTGTTTGCAAGTTTTTATATAATTTTAGTTTTTCAACACGTTGTTTTTGCGTTTTACCTAAAAAACCTAAAAACATAAAATCTTGCGAACACATTCCACTAGCAACTAGAGCATGCATCAAACTTGAGGGACCATTAATAACTTGAATTCCAATATTTTGTTGATGACATTCATTAATTAATTTATAACCAGGATCTGAAATTGTTGGATAGCCTGCATCACTAACTAAAGCTGTTGGATATTTTTTAATATAATTAATCGCTTCATTCAATTTTTGAATTTCATTAAAATTATGATAACTAATTAATTTTTTGTAATCATAAATATTTAATAGATGCAACAGCTTAGCTGTAACTCGAGTGTCTTCACATAAAATAACATAAGCTTCATTTAAACATTTAATAACACGTTCACTAACTTCTTCAAGATTGCCAATTGGTGTAGCAATAACAGATAAAATATATTCTTTATCACATAATTTCATAAGTTAAAATCCTTCAATAATTATTTTAATTTCTTTAAATGTTTTTTGCATCATGTTTAATCTTTTAAATAATTGTTTGTGATTACAATAACTAATATTTAAATAATCACAAAGCATTAAACGTATTTTTTTGTTATTTAAATTTAAACTTAAGTATTCTAATCAAGTAATAGATTCAATTGGATTAATAACGAATGTTCCTTGAGATTTCAAAGCTTTCAATAAAGCATCATTATTAGCTTCAGCAATTCCAATTTTTTTAGAATTATTCTTCATATTGTCCTTACTAATAAAACACTGTTTAATAATGCCATCTTTTAAATAATTAGTAATTATTTTACGAATTCTTTCTCCTTGATAATCAGGATCTAAAAATAAAATAATTCCTTTTGATAATTGTGCTTGTTTAATTAAAGCTAAAGTCTTTTTATTAATTTCTGATCCATTAGTAGTAATAATTTGTGCATTTACTAATTGATCAATTTTTTGTGCATCTGTTTTACCTTCTACAATAATAACTTCTTTGATAATTGGTTTATTCATTTTTATTTAATATATTTTTTTAGCAAATAAAACTTTTGAATTTTCATCATGTACAAACGACATCGAACCTGTACCCTCTGAATAAATTTCAATACATTTGGCAATTGCTGGAGCGATACTTACAATTTCAAGACCCTCAAAAGATTCATTTTCAATTGTATCAGCTATACAAATTTTATTAATAATTCGATCTTTAATTGCTTGTTGAAAATGTTGTCGTGCATTATTATTAAACAAACCATGTGTAGCAATAATTGTTATTGATTTAGCGCCTTTTTCACGCACAATTTTAGCAGCACCTAAAATTGTGCCACCAGTATCAATCATATCATCAACAATTACACAATCACGATCTTTAACATCACCTAATACATTATTAATTTCCACCTGATTTTTGCCAGATCTTCGTTTATCAACAATTGCTAATGTTGCACCTGTAGCTATTGAAATTTCACGAGCACGTTTGACACCACCATAATCTGGTGAAACAATAGTTATATTTGATGAATCTTTATAAGCACTAAAATAATGTTTCATTAAAACTCATACAGCCTCTAATGAATCAAACGGAATATCAAAAAAACCTTGTGTTTGTAAAGAATGAATATCTCAAGTTAATACACTAGTTGCGCCCGCACTCTCAATCATTTTTGCAACTAAACGTGCTGTAATTGGTTCACGTGGTTTAGCTTTACGGTCTTGACGTGCATATCCATAATAAGGAATTACAACACTAATTGCTTTGGCACTAGCTCGTTTAATTGAGTCAATAGCGATTAATAATTCCATTAAACTATCGTTAACAGGTTTAGATGTTGATTGAATAATAATAACTCGACGTCCACGCACTGGAACTTGAGGTGCAACAATTAATTCACCATCTGCAAACTTATCAATTCTAATTGGTGATAATTCAATTTTTAGTAAATTAGCAATTTTATTAGCTAATTGATGTGAATTTGAAAGACTAAATAATAATATATCATCATTTTTTGACATTAATTTTACCTACTTTAAATTATAAATTACTATAAACTTTTGTAAACAATTGACCAACCTGATATTCATCATTAAGTTCGACAATTCCTTGTGAATTAAAATTATTAATATTTAATTCTTTTTGTGAACACAACATTCCAAATGAATCATAGTTCATTAATTTGGATTTTTTAATTTCATTTCCATTTGGCATTAATAAATTAGGTGTCGCTACAACCGTTTTTAAGCCAATACGGACATTTTGTGCTCCACATATTATTTGTATTTGTTGATCACCTATATCTACTAAGCAAATATGTAAATGAGTGTTGGGAATTAAATTAACTTCTAAAATTTTACCTACAACAAAACCTTTAAAAGCATTATCTAATGATAATTTTATTTTTATTAAATCACTTAATTTTTGAATTAATTGAGTCGTAGGATATAAATATCCTTCATTTAAATTTTTTAAATATTCACTTGCATTAAATAAATTTAAACCAATTAGTTCATCACCATGATAAAAAAGCAATAAGTCATCGTTTAAAAACACTTGATGATCATATTGCTGATTGTTTTTTAAAAAAATTAACGTATCGTTTAGACTTGTTTTATTATAATAAATATACATTTCAACTCCAATTTTTAAAGAGAAATTACTCTCTTTATTTATAAATTATAATATTAAATTAACTTTATCTAACTTTTAATCATAGTTAACAATGTTGTTTTTATTATAATTTTTAATAAGTTTTAGTTGATTAGGGGTAGATTTATGAAAACAGCAATTTTAATCGATACAGGTGCTAACGTCTTAGATATTAAAGATGATAATGTATATTTTGTGCCTATTCAGTTAATTATTAGAGAACAACAAATAGAAAAAGAATTAAAAGATGTTATTGACGTTAGTCAAGAACAATTGAAACAAATATTAATTAATAAAACAAATATTCATACTTCATTACCTTCACCAGGTTTTGTTATGAAAAAATTAGATGAATTATTCTTAAAATATGATCGTGTTGTTATTTTAACATTATCAAGTGGTTTATCAAGTTATTTTGAATCTCTAAGTATTATTAAAGAAGATTACAAAGACAAACATTTAGTGTGCATTGATTCACGTTCTGTTTCAATTGGTATTTTATGATTGGTTGATGAGATTAATTTACTCTTAAAAAATAATCCGAGTGATGAAGAATTAATTGGTTTAGTAAAACAACGTTCACAAAAAATTATAGGTGGAGTTATCGTAAATAATTTAGACCAATTAATTGCGGGCGGACGTGTTAAAAAAACTAAAGGAATTATAGCTAAAGCTTTACGCTTAAAATTAATTGTTCGTTGAAATGGGCAATTAGATTTTATGGATAAAACACCGAATTTATCAACAGCTATAGATAAATTATTAGATATAATTAATAATCAAAATCATTGGCGCACAAATGGTATTAAGAACATTGCAATTCTTACTGATTTAGAAAATGAATCACAAATCAATTCATTAAAAACTTCATTACAAGAAAAAATTCGACAAACTATTGAAATTAAAATTTCATATTTACCGGGTTGTATTTATGCGCATGTGGGTTTAAATAATTTTGCTATCTTAATTGAAGCTAAATAGACTCTTATTAAATAAAAAATCTGATAGCCAACAGACTATCAGATTTTTTATTTAATCATTATTTATTTTAATTCTATTTATATTCGTTAGTTAAATTATTTTTTTAGTTATAGCCGTATTAGATCTCTGTAATTCGCCTTTTTTATTAATTTTAATAAAATTTAAATTTTCATTTGTGACTACAAAGCCGTGTGTTTTTAAAATTGAATTATTTGGTAAAATGATAATACTTTCACCAACTTCAGGCTTACGAACTAATTTGATATAAAATGTTTTTGCTTGCTGATTGAATAAAATGCCTTCATTTACTTTTGCATTAAAAACTTGTGAGTTTTTTGTTTTATCAGTTGGGGTAATAGATGTTGAAAAGGTGACTTTTTCTAATTGTTTTTTTTCAAAATCTTTTAATTTTTCATAATTTAAAATTTGATATGCTACGTAATAATTATTATCTTCATCTTCAACTAATTTATCACTTAATTTAGATTCTATGTTTGAACTAGAGCATGAGGCAATTGATGTAATAACACTTACACCAATTAAAACACTACTAATTGTTAATACCCAAATTTTTTTGTTTTTTAATAATTTCATCTTGTTTCTCCTATTTTCTAAAAATAAGTATGATTAAAAAATATATAAATAAAACGTAAATGTGTTTAGCACACATCTACGTAAATATCATAGTTATTTTGTGGAACTTTTAATAAAAGGATTTAGTATTGTTTTTTATACATTTCTTCACCATAAGCAATCACTTCTTCAACATCCTTTAATCCTGTTCCAGCAGGAATTAAATTTCCTAGAATAACGTTTTCTTTCAAGCCGATTAACATATCTTTTTGTGAACGCGCAGCAGCGTCAGTTAATATTTTCTTAGTATCTTGGAACGAAGCAGCAGATAAGAATGAACCTGATTTACTTGGCGCATGGTCTAAACCAAATACTTGATTAATTGCACTTGGTGGTTTTTTCTTATTAACAAGCATATTTTGAGCCACTTCAGTAAATTCATTAATACTAATTGTTTCTCCAACAAATAATCCTGAATCTCCTGGATTTGTAATTGTAATTTTATTTGTAAGTTGTGAAATGATTACTTCAATATACTTATCTGAAATCTCAATTCCTTGCATACGATAAACTTTTTGAACTTCTTTAATAATGTAATGACGCACATTTTCAATACCTGCATATTTTAGTAAATCATTAACATCAATTGATCCTTCAGTAATTTTTTGACCAGCAATAATTTCATCTCCTGTTTTAACACGTAATACAGCATTCGAACGTGTTGGATAATTTACATAATTATCTTTATTATATTTAATTACAACATTATAACCATTGGTGTTTGAATCTTTTTCGATTCGTTCAACAGTTCCTTTTACTTGTGAAATAACTGCTTTCTCATTTTCTTGTGGTTGAATGCAATCAAATAATTGTTTAATTCTTTCAAACCCTTGAGTAATATTCGTATCACCAGCAACCCCTCCAGTATGGAAAGTACGCATTGTTAACTGTGTTCCAGGTTCACCAATTGATTGCGCTGCAATTACTCCAATCGCTGTACCGGTTTCAATTAATTTATTTGTTGATAGATCTAAACCAAAACATTTTTGACAAACACCATAAAGTGATGCACAATGTAATGGAGAACGAACCTCAACTTCACGAATACCTGAATTTTGAATGATATTAGCTATTTCGCTTGTAATTAATTTATCACTTTCGATAATTAATTTATTTTTTGTATCATAAATTGTATTAATACTATATCTTCCAACAATACGATCTTTTAGTGATTCAATTGATGTATTATCTTTTGTATTCCGAATTTCACGAACAATAATACCTTCTTTTGTGCCACAATCATGATCTTTAATTACAACAGCCTGTGTTGAATCAACTAACTTACGTGTCATATAACCTGATTTTGCGGTTTTCATCGCCGTATCAGTCATCCCTTTACGTGCTCCAAATGATGAATTAAAGTATTCACTAACTGATAATCCTTCAATAAATGAATGCTTAATTGGAATTTCAATTGTATCTTTAATAACACCATTATTATTTTTTTGGTCATAGTTATATGATTTTGACATTAAACCACGCATTCCTGCTAACTGTGTAAAGTTTGACGTGTTTCCACGAGCTCCTGATTTTGCCATAATCACAATCGGATTATCTTTATATTCATTAGAATTAATTAGTTTTTCAATATCATGAGTAACTTTATCTTTTGTTTGTGATCAAGCTTGAACAACTTTAGTATATCGCTCATCATCAGTTAATTTACCATCTAAATAGAATTCACGAAGTTTTGAAACCAATTCATCAGTTTCTTTAAAATATTCATATTTTTGATCATAAGATGGAATATCAAAGGCAGAAATGCTTGTCGCTGAAATCATTGAATATTTAAATCCTAAAGCTTTAATTTTATCCATTGTTTGTGGTACGACTTCGATTTCAGAAACTTTATATAAATAATCAATTACTGTTGATAAAGTTTTTTTAGTTAATGGTTCTTTTAAATTATAGGCTTTTAAATAATCTAAAATACTTTCATGCATTCCAATAATTTCAAATTGATTTTCGCCATATAGATTTTTAACATCATTAATATATGGAAAATTAACAGGAAAAGCTTGGTTGAAGATAATCTTTCCAACCGTTGTAACCAAAATACCTTCTTTACTAAATGTTTTATTGTTAAAAGCTTTTGTTGTAATTCCAATTACGTCATTAATACGAATTGTTTTTAATTTATAGGCACGAATAGCTTCGTCTTGTGTTGAAAAAATGTGAAAATGATTAATAAATTCAACTCTCGCTTGCGTTGGATCTTTAGCCATCATTTCTTCAATTACTTGTGGAAATTTTTCTTTTGTTAAATAATAAATACCTAAAATCATATCCTGTGTGGGTGTAATGATAGGTTTCCCATCTTTTGGACCAAGAATATGTCATGAGGCTAATAGAATTGATCGTGCTTCAGCCACTGCTTCTTTGGATAAGGGGATATGAACAGCCATTTGGTCTCCGTCAAAATCCGCATTAAAAGCGGTTGTAACTAGAGGATGTAAACGAATAGCTTTACCGTCCACCATTTTTGGTTCAAAAGCTTGGATCCCTAAACGATGTAAGGTTGGTGCACGGTTTAAAATTACAGGACGTTGCTTAATAACTTTTTCAACAACGGGTCAAATCTCATTATCTTGCGCAAGAATTTTTTGTTCTGCTAATTTAATATTGGCACAAATTGGTTGAATTTCATTACCTAATTCATCACGTTTACGTATTAATTCAGAAATAATATATGGTCTAAATAATTTTAAAATCATTAAAGCAGGAATTCCTACTTCATACATTTTTAATTCAGGACCAACAACAATTACAGAACGACCTGAATAGTCAACACGTTTTCCTAATAAATTTTGTCTAAATAATCCTTGTTTTCCTTTAAGATGATTTGACAATGATTTTAAAGGACGTTTATCTTTACCTACAACTGGTTTTTTACGTGAATTATTATCAAATAATGAATCAACTGCTTCTTGTAATAAACGTTTTTCATTATCTAATAAAATTTCAGGAGCATCCGTTGCTTGCATTTGTTTTAAACGTTCATTACGAATAATGATTTTACGATAAAAATTATTTGTGTCAGAGGTCGTAAAACGACCGCCATCTAAAGAAATAATTGGTCTTGTTTCAGATGGTGTGACAGGGATTCTTGTCATTACCATTCATTCTGGTTTTGAACCTGAATCCTTAATTCATCTCACACATTCTAAACGACGCAATAAGCGTTTTGTTTTTTGATCATAAGCATTAGGTGAATTTTGAATTGCTTGTTTAATCTTTTCATGTTCTTCTTCAAGATTTAATTTTTCTAATAATTCACGAATAGCTTCAGCACCAATACCAAAACGAACGCCTGTATGTTTTTCAATAAAAGCCATTACATCTTTAACTGAAAAAGGAATATTAGAATCTTTTAACATTTGATCATATGTTACAGCTAAACGATAATCAAAATCTTGAATTAATGCTTCACGTTCATGATTTAATTCATCTTCAATTCGTTCTTGAATATTACGTAATGTTCGACGTAATTTATTACGTGATCGAATTGAATTTTTTGGTGATGTTAAATCTAAAACTTCTTTTTTATTAAAAATTGATTTACCATCATATACATTATTTCCTTCATCTAAAACAATGTAATTAACAAAATAAACTACCTGATCAACTTCTTTATATGTAATATCTAATAATAATGAGATTTTTGATGGCGAAGGTAATTCTTTTGTAAATCAAATATGGGCAACAGGAGCAGCTAACTCAATATGTCCCATTCGTTCACGACGTACAATTGATTCAGTAATTTCAACATGACAACGTTCACAAATTTTACCTTTATGTTTTACTTTACGATATTTTCCACAATAACATTCATAATCTTTTGAAGGCCCAAAAATACTTTCATCAAACAACCCATTAGGTTCAGGTTTTAATGATTTGTAATTAATTGTTTCAGGTTTAGTGATTTCACCTTTTGATCAATTTAAAATTTGTTCAGGTGAAGCAATGGAAATCGTTAATGATTTAATCCCTTTTTGACTCATATTATTTTACCTTTCTATTATTTAGAAGTTCTCTTCATCATCATAGTCATTATTATTAAAGTTTGTATTAAATATTTCTTCATTAGAATCATTGATCTCTTTTAGATTTTCATCTAAAATAACCTCATCATCGTCATTATTTAAACGATTTTGATTTAGTGTATATTCATTAATATCTACCATACGATCATCTTTTGTTTCAACGGTAATACATAACCCTAAACCTTGCATTTGTTTTGTTAATAATTTAAATGATTCTGGCATTCCATCAGCAACAACATCGTGACCTTTTATAATAGCATTGTAAGCTTGATTACGTCCTTGAACATCATCGGATTTAATTGTTAAAATTTCTAATAAATTATAAGCTGCACCATAAGCTTCTAAAGCTCAAACTTCCATTTCACCAAAACGTTGGCCTCCATTTTGTGATTTACCACCCAATGGTTGTTGTGTAATTTTACTATATGGACCAACCGAACGACTGTGAATTTTATCATCAACCATATGATCTAGTTTTAACATGTATGTTAATCCAACTGAAATTAAACCATCGAATGGTTCACCAGTTCTTCCATCATATAGAACTTGTTTACCCTTATTATTTTCAATATCAATGTTTGCTTCATTCATAATAGAAACAATATCATCATGATTTGCACCATCAAATACAGGAGTTGAAATTTTAATTCCAATATCATCATATGATAATCCCAATTCTTTTAGAATAATTGTCACATCAATTAAATCTATATCTTTTGCCTGTTTTGCTTGTTTGTGTTTAATTAAATTACTAATATTTTCATAAAGTTTTTTAGCAATAATTTCATTGATTCCAAACAATGAAATATATTTTTCATAACCTAATTGATCAATTGCAATTTGAATTAATTGTTTTTTACCTATTTCAGCCGCAGCATAACCTAAGTGCAATTCTAAAATTTGACCAATATTCATACGACTAGGTACACCTAATGGATTTAACATAATATCTAATGGAGTCCCGTCTTTTAAAAAAGGCATATCTTGAATAGGAACAACTTTTGATACAATTCCTTTATTTCCATGACGCCCTGCCATTTTGTCACCAACTTGAATTTTACGTTTTTGAACAATATAAACTTTGATAATTTCAATTACGTCATCTGGTAATTCACTACCATTTTCATCACTTGATTTAATTCGCTTAACAGCAGCAACAATTCCTTCTTGACCGTGTTTTACTTTTAGTGATGAATCTTTAACTGTTTTTGATTTATCGCCAAAAATTGTTTGCAATAAACGATCTTCTGGAGCAGTTTCAACATTACCTCGTGGAGTTGTTTTTCCAACTAGAACATCTCCTTCATGAACTTCAGCGCCAACTAAAACAATACCTTGATTATCTAAAAAACGTTTTGCAGTATCAGAGACATTAGGCATGTCACGAGTGATTTCTTCATCACCGTTTTTTGTTTTCATACATTGAATTGTATGCTCATCAATATGAATTGATGTAAATACATCTTGATCAACTAAACGTTCAGAAATAATAATAGCATCTTCAAAATTATAACCTCGTCAAGTTGTATAACCAACTAGAATATTACGACCTAAAGCTAATTCACCATTTTGCATTGCAGGTCCATCACCAATTGTTTCAGATTTGTGAACTCTTTGACCTACTTTTACAATTGGAATTTGGTTATTACATGTGTCTTGATTTGATTTACGATATTTAATTAATTTATAATCATCTAATTTATCATTATCATTTCTAATGATAATTTTTTGACTATCAACAAATTCAACCACTCCGTCATTTTTAGCAACAACAGCCATTCCCGAATCGTGTGCAATTTTAAATTCTGTACCTGTCCCTACAATAGGGGCATATGGTTTAATTAAAGGTGTTGCTTGACGTTGCATGTTTGACCCCATCAAAGCACGTGCCCCATCGTCATTTTCAATAAATGGAATTGCTGATGCAGCAATTGATACTACTTGTTTTGGAACAATATCAATAAAATCAACTTCATGAGGACTAAATAAACCTGTTGAGCCACGATATCGAGCAACAACTTGTTCATCTAAAATTCGTTTATTTTCATCTAATTGGACTGATGATTCAGCAATAATATAGTTATCATCTTCATGGGCTGTTAAATATTTATACTCTTCTTTTACAACCCCATCCTCAACAACATAATAAGGTGCTACAATAAAACCGTTTTCATCTACTTTTGCAAGTGATGCTAAAGACATAATCAACCCAATATTCATTCCTTCTGGTGTTTCAATCGGGCAAATACGCGAATAGTGAGAATGATGAACATCACGAATATCTAAATTAGGATCTTCACGACTAATTCCTCCTGGACCCATCGCTGAAATACGACGTTTATTAGTTAATTCTGCTAATGGATTTTGTTGGTCAATAAATTGAATTAATTGATGTGAATTAAAAAAATCTTTAACTAAACTTTGGAATTGTTTTGTATTAATAATTGATTTAACACTAATTGCTTTTTTCTTTTCCTCATCACTCATATCGCTTTCTTCAATTTCACGATCAAGTTCAGTATCAATACCTTTATCATTAACATTTGTAATGTTATTGCTTGAACCATCAGAAATAGCCAACTTTTCATTAATAAACTTCTCAATACGAGCCATACTTGTAGCAATTCTTGCTCGTAATAATTCATGAATCAATTTAAGTCTTTTATTACCTAAATGATCTATATCATCAAATTCACCAATTTCATAATTCAAGTTATAAATATAACTTGTTGTAGCAACTAAGTCAGCCACGGTTAAAGTTTGAAGTTTGCAACCTGATGCTAGACCGACAATCTCTGTTGTTTCATCTCTTAAATCATTATCTTTATAAACTGCAATACTTTCATATTCTAAAAATTGTTCAATTTCTGATTCTAATGCTGTTGGTAATAAATTAATTTTTTTTGTTCATTTAATGTTTTTATCACGTGATTCTTTTTTTATTAGTTCGATATGTTCTTTAGTAATTAAAGTATCTTTAGGAATTAGAATATTATTTTTTTTATCAATAATATCATTCGCAATTACTTTTTGATATAAACGTTCACTTAATAATAATTTTTTTTCAAATTTATAGCGTCCAGCACTACTAATATCATATAAACGCTTATTAAAAAAATGTTGTTGTAAAGCTATTTGATAAGAAGCTTTGCCTAAATGTCTTAGTGTTTCTATATTTTTAATATTAATACCTAATAATTCAACGATATCCTTAGCTGCTTTTTCACTAATGATGCAATTAATGATTTCTTCTCTTTCATCATATAATTTTTTATTATTCTTAATGAAACTAGCATCTTCAACATCTTTATTTTCATGTAATAATGCATCAATTTCATCGTTTTTTTCAACATAATTAAAAATTAGTTGTTTTAACTTTGATAAAAGTGGTGAACCTTGTTCTATATATTCTTCTTTTAACTTATTATTTGATTCCCGACGATCGGCTTTCTCATGAATATCATGAGCATCACTATAAATTTTAAAAATAATTTCATTTTCTTGTGAATTTTCAAAAATATATTCTGGCGCATATTTTTCAATTTCTAATGATTCACGAATCTCTTTTTCATTATTAAAAATTTTTAAGATTTCAGCACTTGTTAAACCAAAAGCTTTTAGTAAAGTAGTTACTGAAAATGTTTGCGCATTATCACCAGATGAATCACGTGCAACAATTTGAATATTATGACGATCCTTAGGAATATAACCAAGCATCAAAGTACCCTTAGAAGGATAAATTTCACAAATTTTGCCTTCAAATAAACGCTTACGTGAACCGTTCAATTTGATGCTTGATTTACCAAGTACATAAATTCCTGGTGATCTAACAATTTGTGAGATAACAAATTTTTCAATTCCATTAATAACAAAAGTTCCTTTTTCTGTCATTTTGGGAATTGCTCCTAAATAAATACCATCTTCTCCTGTTTTAGTATTTCGTTGTGCACGTTTAACTTCACCTGTGTAGTTATCTGTTAATTCCAAATCAATATAAATTGGTGTTTCAAATGTTTTACCTTCGTCACGACAAGCACTTTCATCTTTTGTTGGCTGCTTAATTTTTAAACCTTTAAATGCTAACGTATACTTACCCTGAGGAGATTTTAATGGAAAAATACTTGAAATAACTTCTTTTAAATCTTTCTCCATAAAGCGTTTAAAAGATTCAACTTGAATTTCAAGTAGATTTGGTCCTTCAAAATTAGATTTAATTTTTGAATAATCTCTTCGCATTACTTTATCAGTAATAAATTTCTCAGTATAATTTTTATTATTTTGCATATTCTAACTAGTACCTCACAAAAATAGAAAAAAGCCTATTTATTACACATTTGTGCTTAAATAGACAGAATATTTTATAATTATACTATATTAAAGATATTAATAATAAAATTATTTTTATTTTAAATTGAAATAAATAAAAATTCATGATTATTAAAATCAATATTAAATGATTTTAATAAATCTTCTTGTTTTAACATTTTATTTTCACTAATAATAAAATTAGCATTTTTTAATAATAAATCATGTTCTTGATTTTTATCTATAACAAATAAAATATTAAAATTAAAATCATATTTTAATATATCATAAACTAAATGTTTAGAATTTTTACTAATTAAATTAACAACTAATAATTTATGTTTATTTATTTTTAATTTATGAAATGATAAAATTTTTAATTTAACTTCCTTAGGAATTAATAATTCATTTTTTTTAAATGTTATTTCGTTTTCTATATTATTATTTTCTGTCTCTAAAATAATAGATTTCATAACTTGTACAGCATTAATTGGATCAATTCCTGCGGCCGTTTCGCCTGATAACATTGTTGCGTTAACCTTTTGTTTAACGGCATAATAAACATCTGTGACTTCAGCTCGTGTGGGGATAATATTACGTTCTAATGAATCTAACATTTGTGTCGCTATAATACAATATTTATTGTATTTATGGCATAATTCAACAATTTTATTTTGATAAATAGGAATTTTATAAAAAGGTACTTCTAGCCCTAAATCCCCACGCGCAACCATGATACCATCAGTATTTTTAATAATTTCTTCTAGATTATCAATTGCTTCTTGAGTTTCAATTTTTGCAATTAATTTTGGTATAAATGAGGACTTTTTTAAAAGTTTTTTAACCTCATTAATTTGTTTAATATTAGAAATAAACGATAAAGCCAAATAAGGAATTTTTAATTTAACTGCTAAATTTATATCATCAATATCTTTCTTTGACAAAAACGGCAAACTATAATTGGCATCTGGTAAATTTAAGCGTTTATTTTTTTTTAATGAATAACTATTTTTAGCGGTTGTATAAATGATGTTTTTTAGAAAATCAATTTTTTTAACAATTAAAATTAATTTTCCATCGTCGATTAAAATTCGGTGATTAATTTTAACATCACTAATCATATTGTATTGTCCAGTAGCATCAGTAACACTAAACTCATTAAAACTACCTAAAACTTTTTCTTTACAATGTATTATAACTTCACTATTTTTAATAATAAAATTATTATCACTCATTTCACAAACACGAATTTCTGGTCCTTTTGTATCAAATAATATTTCAACTTTGATCTTTAATTCATCCGCAATTTTTTTAATTAATTGTGTACGAAAAAGGTGTATTTTTTGGTCGCCATGACTTAAATTCATACGAAAAATATTAACACCACTTAAAATTAAATCTTTAATGTTTATGCATACTTGTTGAGCATCATTTATATTATTTAAATCGTTAAATTCTAACCAATTAGAAAACAATTTTGTTGTTGCTGGACCTACTGTAGCAATAATGCGTGTTTTTGAAAACATTAATTTTCCCTCTATTTATTGAATTTAATAACTTCTAACTTATTATCAAACTTATTAATAACTACATACATATTATTTGTGTTTTTTATATCATTTTGATTAACAATAAAATCAACCAATACATTCGCACTATCTTTTGCTAATTGTAAATCAAAATCACTTACTGGAGCTCCGCGTTGTAAATAATTTAAAATTGTAATTCGTAAACTTTTATGTAATTTTTGCTCAAAAGTTTTTACTAATAATTCGTATCATTTTTGATCATAGATTAATTCTTGAACAATGATTAAAGGATCGTATTCTTTTATTGAGTTTATTTTATCTTTAATTAAATCTATTACTTCATCAACAGTATATTTATTATCTTGATTAGTTAACATTAAAATAGGTTTTAATTTACCAACACTATTATTGACTAATCATGAACATTCACGACCCATAAGCTCAACTAAATTAAAAGCACAATGAGCTTTTGCTGTGTAATTTAGGCACTTTAATAATTTTTGATTAAAAGAAGCAGCACTTAAGGCCCCTATACACATTTGTGTTTCACTAAAATCATTATCAATAGTGTGTAATATTCCAAAGACTTCAAAGCCCATTTTTGTTAACACTAAACCAGCTTGCATACTACCTTGGCCGCCTAAGATAATAATTTTTTGAATATTATGACTTAATAAATTATCTTTAATAATTTGTGTTTTTTTATCATTAATATCTAATTTAATAAATCTACTTGTCTTAATGACTGTTCCTTGCTCGTTAAAATAAACATCAAAAACACGTTTATCTTTAATTGGTTCAATTAAATTATTATACAGTCCTAATAATCCTTCAATTCCTATAAAAACATTAAAATTATTATTCATTAATCCATGGATTAATGAAATTAATGAAGCATTCATACCCGGTGCATCACCACCTGAAGTAATAATTAAAATATTTTTATCTGAATTTAAAAAATTTATTTGGTTCATAAATTAATTTATCCTTTAATTCTTGTTCGATTTCTAAAATACGATTATACTTCGCTATCCGTTCAGAACGTGATAATGAACCTGTTTTAATTTGCCCAGCACCTACACCAATCGCTAAATCTGCAATAAAAGTGTCTTCAGTTTCGCCAGAGCGATGCGAAATGATAGTATTAATATTGTTTTTTTGTGCAAATTTAATAACATCTAACGTTTCACTAATTGTACCAATTTGATTAGGTTTAATTAAAATAGCATTTGTTGCTTTAAAATCAATTCCTTTTTGTAGATACTTTAAGTTTGTGCAATATAAATCATCACCAACCACTTGAATGTGTGGGTTATTTTTTAAAAATAACGCAAAACTATTTCAATCGTTTTCCTCAAAACAATCCTCGATCGAAATGATAGGAAACATAGATACTAATTTACTTCAATACTTTATTCATTCATCACTACTGAATGATGTTTGTTCAAGAGTAATGTTATGAGATGAAGACTTTTTAAAAAAATATTTTCCGTTTTCATACAATTCAGAAGCTGCGACATCTAAGGCAAGACAAACTCCTTGTGTTTTTGAAGGAAGGCAATGTGCTTTTTTAATAGCATGAACTAATAGTTCTAAAGTCACATAATTATTTTTTAACATTGGAGCAAAACCGCCTTCATCACCCTTTGTTGTACTTAAATGATTGCTTTTTAAAAGTTTATCTAATTGATGAAAAATTTCTGATCCAATTTGAATCGCTTGAGAAAATGAAATTGCATTTAATGGAACAATCATAAATTCTTGAATATCTAAATCATTATCTGCGTGAGCCCCACCATTAATAAAATTCATTAACGGAATTGGAGCATAATAGTTTACATCATAATTATGCATTAAGTCTTCTTTAATATATTGATATAAAGGTTTAGAAGCGGCTATTGCTCCCGCTTTAACAATTGCTATAGAAACACCTAATAAAGCATTAGCACCTAATTTACTTTTATTTTCAGTACCATCTAGATTAATTAATAAATTATCTAATTCAAAAAAATTTAAAACATTTTTATTAATTAGATGAGGGCGAATAATATTATTAATATTTTGAATTGCTAATTTAACAGACTTATTAAAAAAATAATTTACATCACCATCTCTT
>QWCD01000187.1_pt1 | contig 17401 bp, 12 predicted proteins | sample 1972461 | NCBI WGS metagenome assembly QWCD01 (sample SAMN09866717, study PRJNA288562) | Human vaginal metagenome isolate term4_vaginal, whole genome shotgun... | isolation source: vagina | host: Homo sapiens | place: USA: California | reverse complement strand
CAACACAGATTACAAGTAATACAACAGATGAAGACTTGAAATTTATTGAAAAATATGGTGATGCATTAAGTATTAAAGGTTCGGAAATTAGTGCATTAGAAACGAATAAAGATGGTAAAGTGGGATGGAATTATCTACAATCAGCAAATAAAAAGGCTTCTATTATTTCTGCATATAATGAACTTGCAAAACATGAGATCCGTAAATTATGGAAAATCTATGATACTGATGAATATCGTAATGAAATGATTACGCGAGCTGTTGAAAAAACTGCTGATGGAACATGGAAGCCTATTACGGTCAATGAAACATGGGGAGATTATGAGTTGCCTAAAACTGTGACAATTGCTGATTTAGAAGAGTCAATCATACCACCAGATGATTGGGCCGCAGGTCCATATAAACCTATCAATAGTGACAGATTAATTGAATCTATCTATGAATCTAGCTTTACAGGTGAAGGTTCACCGCAAGGTTTAACTATTTATGGATCTGAAGGACGTCTCCCACAAGTATTTTTATCATATCTTTATAATTTAACTAAAGTATTATATTCTGCTGAAGATGGAAGTAAACAACCACGAGCCGGATTAGGGGATGCAATCGGCTTAATTGTTAAAACTGAAGGATCTGTTATGGAGCAAGATGTGATACCTTCCATTCATCAAACTGTATTTTTACAAGTTAAGCACAGGTTGAATCATAATTTAGGTTTCAATGCTTGGTATTTGCAATCCATTAATGATGACACATATACTATTGGTGCAGCTAATGGCAAGAACAATGATATGTCAAAATTTAATCACTTAGCTAATGTGTGGGGCATAGGGGCTAAATGGCAATTTGGTAGAAGTGCTATTCTATCCTTTGACTATGGACGTAATCAAACTAATTTTGGACGATATATGAATGGTCATTCCGTAGGGTATCAAGAGGCTGACTCTGGGGATTATCAAGCTAAAGGACATGTTGATGGTGGCACTCCTTATTTTTGGACTGCACGATTAGATATTGGTAAAGCAGATATCAATGTCCCTCGTAGCTGGAATATGTTTGTAGATTATAAATATTTCCAACACGGTTCATTCTTTGGTGGCAACGGGACTGAATCCTTACCAGATCGCTATTTAGATGGTATACGTAGCTTTACTATAGGTACTGGATATGTGCCAACGAAGAATGTTCTTTGGGAAATGTTCTATACTTTTGATGCAAAAGGCACTAATAAACGAGATACATTATTTGGTCCTGAAAATTTCTCATTAGGTGATTATGCAAGAGTACAAGCTACTTATAGATTCTAAAGTAGAAGTAATGGTATCCAGTTATTTGTATTGGTATGATATAGTATTAGTTATACTAGTAAATTTTATATAGAGTAAAATACATTTACCATATTTCTCAATATAAACACATATTTATATTGACACCGTAACATCTAACTTGTACAATTATGATAATAGCTAAGAAACAGAGTAGTAGTCTCGTATCAGCGAGTGAGGATAGTGCAAGCTCACAATTGAGTCGAAGGCGCTGTGGAGCTTTGACAGGAACGCCAATTGGTTAGTAAAGGTCGATTAAAAAAGAGGGCATATTGCCAAGTAGGGTGGAACCGCGGGTTATTCTCGTCCCTGTAGCGAATTTCGTTGCAGGGACGTTTTATTTTGTTCAATTACCATCGATTATGAGTATGTGGAGGATTGATTATGACATTTCAAGAGATCATACTAAATTTGCAAAAATTCTGGGGCGAACATGGCTGTGTATTGCAAAATCCTTATGATGTAGAAAAAGGTGCGGGCACCATGAACCCAGCAACATTTCTTCGCGCCATAGGACCAGAGCCTTGGTCTGTTTGTTATGTAGAACCATCACGTCGTCCGGCAGACGGTCGCTACGGAGATAATCCAAATCGTTTATATCAACATCATCAGTTTCAAGTGATTATTAAACCATCGCCAGATACGATACAAGAATTATATTTAGAAAGTTTGGCGGTCTTAGGAATTCATGCGGAAGAACATGATATTCGATTCGTAGAAGACAATTGGGAATCTCCTACATTGGGAGCGTGGGGCCTCGGATGGGAAGTATGGCTTGATGGGATGGAAGTAACACAATTTACCTACTTTCAACAAGTTGGCAGCATAGACGTAAAGCCAGTTTCTGTAGAAATTACGTATGGATTAGAACGATTGGCCATGTACATTCAAGGGGTAGAAAATGTGTACGACTTGAAATGGAATGATACCGTTACCTATGGAGACGTGTGGCATGCTAACGAAGTGGAACAATCCACCTATAATTTTGAATTAGCCAATACAGATATGTTATTTACCTTATTCGACATGTATGAAGCGGAAGCAAAACGCATTTGTGAATTAGGTTATGTGCTACCAGCCTATGATTATGTATTAAAATGTTCTCATACATTTAATTTGCTCGATTCTCGCGGGGCTATCAGTATTAGTGAAAGAACAGCGTTTATTGGTCGTGTACGTGCATTAGCCCGTATATGTGCAAAAGCACAATTAAAAAAACGAGAAGAATTAGGATTCCCACTTTTGAAAGGAGATAAATAAGATGGCAAAGGATTTTTTATTTGAAATTGGCTGTGAAGAAATTCCAGCGGGCTTTATGAATCAAGTTCTTGCTCAGCTAAAAGAATCAGCTGTACAACAATTAAGAGACCATCATCTCTCTTTTGAAAGTATTGCTACAAAAGGTACACCACGAAGACTCGCATTACAAATTTTTGGACTCGATGAAAAGTCTGCCGATATGCATGAGGAACATAAGGGTCCTTCTGTGTCGATTGCTTATGACAAGGATCATCAACCTACAAAAGCGGCAATTGGCTTTGCACGAGGAAAAGGTATTGATGTATCTAAGTTAGTAGAAAAAGATGGATATATCTATGCGGTTACTATGACACAGGGCGTGAAAGCAGAAACCATTTTAAAAGATATACTACCAGAATTGATTCATGGCTTGAGTTTCCCTAAATCCATGCATTGGGGCAATTTAGATGACAAGTTTGTTCGACCTGTTCGTTGGTTAGTGGCATTACTTGATGATACAGTGATTCCTGTAGAATTTGCTACGATACAATCAGGTAATGTATCGCGAGGACATCGCTTTTTAAGTAATGGGGACTTTACCATTTTGAATGCAGAAAGTTATGAAAAGGCTTGTGAAGAAAATTTTGTCATGGTCGACCAAGATAAACGTCGTTCGTTGATTAAGAAACAATTATTTGACTTAGCGGAGCAAAAGAATGCTCATATTGTTTGGGATGATGAATTACTAGAAGAAATTAATTATTTAGTAGAATGGCCTACGGCTCTATGTGGGGAATTTGACGAATCCTATTTAGAATTGCCAGATGCGGCTATTGTTACACCTATGAAAGATCATCAACGCTATTTCCCATTGATGACAAAAGAGGGAAAGCTATTACCTATGTTTTTGACGGTTCGTAATGGATCTGATCATTCCTTAGAAACAGTACAGCATGGCAATGAACGTGTGTTACGAGCTCGCTTAGATGATGCAAAATTTTTCTTTAAAGAAGATAGAAAAACAGCATTGGCGGATCGTAGTGAAGGATTGACTCGGATTGTATTCCAAGAGGGTCTAGGAAATTTAAGTGATAAAACAAAGCGCTTATTAGAATTAGGTGCAGTATTAGGGGAAGCAGTTAATTTAGAAGAATCGGAATTAGTTATTTTAGAACGGGCTATACAATTAGCAAAGACTGATTTAACGACAGGTATGGTTACAGAATTTACTGAGTTACAAGGTGTCATGGGGAAAGAATATGCCTTGCTAGATGGAGAATCACCTGAAGTGGCAGAAGCTATTTATGAACAGTATTTACCACGTTTCGCAGGTGATGTACTGCCAACAACAAGCGCTGGTAAAGTATTATCTATTATCGATAAAATCGATAATATTGTAGCTACTTTTAGCCGTGGGTTAATTCCAACTGGCTCACAAGACCCTTACGCATTACGCCGGCAAACAATTGGTATACTAAATATATTGATGGACTCTGAATGGAATGTAAGCTTAGTTCCAATTTTCACGAAGGCTATGGAATTATTACAAGTACCTGAAGAAGAACAGCGTGAATTAATGAAACAGGTAACAACGTTCTTTACATTGCGGTTGAAACATATTTTCTTGGATCGCCAATTACCTCATACAGTGATAGAATTAATACTTTCTAATGATAGTACTACTGTAGCTGATGCAGAGGGATTAGCTCAAGCTATTATGAATAATCGCATTGATGAACAGGAAGAACTAGTACAAGCTTTCACACGTATGTATAACTTGGTGAAAGATATTTCTTATAGCGGTGTTGATGAAAGTGCCTTACAAGAGCAGGCTGAAATTACTTTATTTAAAAAGGCATTAGAAGCCTATAACCTAAGTCAAAGCGCATGGGAACAGGAAGCATATGCGAAAGTGGTGGCCGTGCCAGCTACATTAATCGATTCGATTAATGAGTTTTTCGAAGCAGTTATGGTTATGGATAAAGATGAAGCTATTAAGAATAATCGATTACAATTGCTTCGATTAGCCTATGAATCTATGGCAATTATCGGTGATATTAGTGCATTAAAATAATATAGGCTGATAGATTTAGGAACATGGCAATACATTTTTGCTTACTATATTGATGAGGAGATAGAATCCTTATTAAAACCTATGCAAGGTATATATTAGAGTAGTGCATTTCACAATGTATAGTTTATGATGTAAAAAACTTGCTATTTTTCTATCAGTTATGATAAAATTGTAGTGTTAATTTGAGATAGTCCGCTGCTCATGAGGTGTGAGTAAGAATGTCTACAATAGGAGGAAATAAAATGAATATTATTAATGTGCTTGAACAAGAACAACTTCGTGCAGACATTCCTGCGTTCCGTGCTGGAGATACAGTACGTGTTCATGTAAAGGTAGTCGAAGGCAGCCGCGAACGTATTCAGATGTTTGAAGGCCTTGTTATTAAACGCCAAAACGGCGGCATTCGTGAAACTTTTACAGTTCGTCGTATTGCATCTGGCGTTGGTGTAGAAAGAACATTCCCTTTACACAGCCCACGTCTTGCTAAAATCGAAGTTCTTCGTCATGGTATCGTTCGTCGTGCTAAATTGTACTACTTACGTAATCTTACCGGTAAAGCTGCACGTATTCGTGAAAAACGCTAATTATTTAATAAAGGGTTGCCAAAGGCAGCCCTTTATTTTTATAGAATTACCTATATATGACAGTATTAATACAATAAAGCGATACGATGGATAGAATTCTATTGCATTGCATCATAGAACTAGAACATATAGTTATGTATATACATTGGCGTTTTATATACTAGAGAGAAAAATTTCATGTCCTGATGGCAATCTAGCATATATGATAGTGGGAGGATATATGGCGAATCAAAATAAAGAATTATTTCCTGTAGTGCATTGGTTTCCAGGTCATATGGCGAAAGCGACGCGTATGATTCAAGAGCATATAAAAAAGGTTGATGTGGTCATTGAATTATTGGATGCTCGTATACCACGAAGTAGTGCTAATCCTGTTATGATTGATACCATTGGTAATAAACCACATATAATTATTTTAAATAAAGCTGACTTGGCGGATCCGATGATAACCAAGCAATGGATTGAATTTTTCAAATCTAAGCAGTTGTCTGTGTTGGCGATGGATTCTAAAGTGGGCAATGGAAAGAAACAATTAATTAAGTTGGTGGAAACATTGAGCCAGCCAATTATGAATCGATGGGTACAAAAAGGGATTCGTCCGAGATCGGTACGAACCATTATTCTAGGTATACCAAATGTAGGAAAATCTACGTTGATCAATCAATTAGCTGGCTCTGGAGCAACGAGAACTGCTAATAAACCAGGCCATACAAGAGGTCAGCAATGGGTGAAAATTGGGAAGAATTTAGAGCTTTTAGATACACCAGGGGTTTTGTGGCCTAAATTAGAGGATCAGCGGGCTGCAGCTAGGCTTGCGATGACTGGATCGATTTCTGATGATGTGTACGATTTAGAGTCCGTCATACAGCAATTGATAGAGACGATACTTACCATACATCCACAGAGTTTGATAGAGCGATATAAACTAAAAGAAGAACAATTGATAGATGCACCTTCTATTATTGAACATATTGGACGACGCCGTGGATGCTTAGTCAGTGGCGGTATAGTAGATATTGATAAAGCTCGTCGTATTATTTTGACAGATTATCGTAGTGGGAAATTAGGTGCTATGACGTTAGATCGTGTCGATGAGGAACGGTATTATGTTGAAGACTGAATTTGAAAAGTTAACAGTATTATCAATTAAAGAATTGTTAGTTGATGAAGTAGCACTAGATTATCTATTATGGGCACAGGAAGATAGGAGAAGTTCTGTTAGACAATTAGCACAGTCATATATTAATAAACAGAAAAAAATAGTAATAGAACGGCAAAGAATCGATGGCATGTATGCATTTGAAGAAGTGTTTTATAACCAAGGTATGTACCATGTAGCTGGAGTTGACGAGGTAGGAAGAGGGCCTATTGCTGGACCAGTAACGGTGGCAGCTGTCATATTGCCACCTCATACATGTATACTTGGTTTAAATGATTCTAAAAAATTGTCTGAACAGAAACGAGAAGCTTTGTATGAAGAAATACAGGAAAAAGCAATAGCTATTTCATGTGTTTCGTATGGCCCCGAAATTATTGATTCTCTTAATATTTATGAAGCTACAAGAAAGGCTATGTATGAAGCTGTTAGTACTTTATCAATAGCACCTGAGGCAGTACTCGTTGATGCGATGAAATTACCTAATTTAACGATACCTGTAGAATCTATTATTAAAGGGGATAGTAAGAGTGCTACGATTGCAGCTGCGTCTATTATTGCTAAAGTGACGCGTGATCGATATATGAAGTCATTAGAAGTAGAGTATCCTGGGTATGGTTTTTCTATTCATAAGGGCTACTATACAGAATTACATCGAGAAGCATTAGAAAATCAAGGCGTTACTCCGATTCACAGGCGTAGTTTTGAACCGATTAAAACACTTACAGGATTTGCGAAATAGAAAATTACATATCTCTTTTACTAGAAGAATTTATATAAAATTGATGAGGCAGTCACACCAGTGGTGTGACTGCCTTTCTTTACGTGTGGGTTTTATAGTTTGTATGATAAATATATAACTATCATGATAATACTAGATAGTGATACTAGGAATGAAAGATAAATGGCGAGGTATGTATGGATTCTAAGTTATTTAACAAACGGTGGTTAGGGCGACATGGTGAAGAAAAAGCAGTTTCATATTTAATAAAGAAAGGATATCACATTCTTTCAACAAATTATACGTGTCCTTTTGGGGAAATTGATATTATTGCAATGATCGATGAGATGATTGTGTTTGTAGAGGTGAAAACTAGAACGTCTATACGATATGGTATACCGATTGAGGCGGTCAATTGGAAAAAACGGCAACATATGAAAAAAACAGCATTCCATTATATAGATCAAGAGGGATTATACGATAGGAATATACGATTTGATGTGATCGCTATTATGGTACATGATGATGATTCCTATGATATAGAGCATTATGAAATGTGTTTTTGAGACAGAAAGTAAGGAGAGATGTTATGTATGCAAAAGTATATGGCGCTTCTATACAAGGTATAGAGGGGCAATTAATTACGGTAGAAATTGATATAGCACAAGGGATGCCTACATTTGAAATAGTAGGTTTACCTGCCGCATCGGTAAAAGAGGCACGTGAACGTGTGCGTGCAGCGTTAAAAAATACTGGCTATGAATTTCCGATGCGTCGCATTATTGTCAATTTGGCGCCAGCTGATTTGCGTAAAGATGGGGCAGCTTTAGATTTAGCAATTGCTATCGGAATTATTGTGGCAACAGGACAGTTGAAATTACCCAAAAAAGAGAAAGAAAAATTTTGTAGTAGTACTGTGTTTATTGGTGAATTATCCTTAGAGGGCGATATCAGACCTGTGACAGGCGTATTAGCCATGACACTTGGTGTTTTGTCTGATACGATACAGACTGTATATACGAGTGTTGATAACGCAAAAGAAGCGAGTTATATAGGTGGGAATTGTGCGGTGGGCGCAGGTACACTAAAAGAGATTATGTCTATTATCGAAAAACGACAAGACGTGGCGCCTAGATTCATTACAGAAATAGATAGTGCTATGGATACGTTACAGATGAAAGATATGGACTGTGATTTTTCTGATGTGCGGGGACAGTTTTTTGCTAAACGAGGATTAGAGATTGCTGCGGCAGGGTTTCATAACAGCATGATGATAGGTCCACCTGGTTCTGGTAAAACAATGTTAGCTGAAAGGCTCATGACAATTCTTCCAAGAATGACAAAAGAAGAAGTATTAGAAGTTAGTAAAATTTATAGTATTGCAGGGTTATTGCCGAGTGGAAACTTACAATTACACAGGCCTTTTAGAAAGCCGCATCATACAGTTACATTAAAAGGCATGGCGGGAGGAGGTATACCTCCGAAACCTGGAGAAATTACATTAGCACATAAAGGTATTTTATTTCTAGATGAAGCTGCTGAATTTAAACGTGAAATATTAGAGGTATTACGACAACCCATAGAAACTCGAGTTATTCAAGTCTCTAGGGCAGGTATATGTTATGAATATCCAGCAGATTTTTTATTAATTATATCAATGAATCCATGTCCATGTGGATTTTATGGAGATCATGAGCATCCATGTATATGTAAAAGAAATGATATAAAGCGATATCGGAATAAATTATCAGGTCCATTATTGGATCGTATTGATATTTCTATGGATGTACAAAGGCCTAAGTATGAAGATTTACTTTCTACGAAAGAAAATAGTGAATCGTCACAGGATATAGTAAAAAGAGTACAGTTAGCTAGGAATCGGCAATATGAACGGTTTTTAACTACATTCTATCATTTTAATTCACATATGACGCATAGAGATATAGAGTATTTTTGCTCTCTATCGAAGGAAGCACAGACGATATTAGAGGAATATTTTAGAACCCATCACATTAGCGCTAGAGCATACGATAAGATTATTAAAGTAGCACAAACAATTGCAGATTTATCTGATTCTGATGTAATTGATGTGGAACACATTGCAGAATCTATTACATATAGAAGTTCATGGGAGGGAATACAATAATGGTAACATATAGAGACAATTATGAAGAAAAAACATATACTGAGAGAGAATGTATTGCAGGTTTTCAGTCGATACCAGGTGTGGGTGGTACAACAATTCGTGAAATTATCAATACCTATGGTAATGCTAATGTGGCATGGCAAGCATTGCAAGTGAATGAAAATATAGATTCGTTACAGGGGATTAGTCAAAAGCAAAAATCGGCTATTAAAGGATATGTTGTTGACTCGCATATTGATGAATTATTGGTTTCTTTACAACAGCATGGTATTGAATTTGTAACGTATCAAGAAGCTATTTTTCCTACCTGTTTGAGTAATATTTATAATCCTCCAGCAGTATTGTTTTTAAAGGGGAATGCTCAATTGCTGACTATGCTAGAAAAATCGATTGCTATGGTAGGCGCTAGAGAATGTAGTATTTACGGTCGCAATGTGGCACATCATTTTGCTAAAAAGTTGGCAGAAAATGGTGTTATTATTGTGAGTGGTGGTGCTAGAGGGATTGATTCATTTTGTCATGAAGGTGCTTTGTATGGAAAAGGAGCAACCATAGCAGTTATGGGTTGTGGATTAGATCAAGTGTATCCACCAGAAAATAAATATTTATTTGATAAAATCATAGAAAATGGAGGTTTATTGGTTTCTGAATTTCCTCCTCACGTGCCGCCGCATGGAAAGAACTTTCCATCAAGAAATCGTATTATTAGTGGCTTAGCAAGAGCCGTAGTAGTGGTAGAAGCTAAGGCAAGCAGTGGGTCGTTGATTACAGCAGATATGGCTATTAATGATGGAAGAGATGTATTTGCTATTCCCGGTAATGTATTGGATCATTATGCAGAGGGGAATCATTGGTTATTGCGCCAAGGAGCCTCTGTATTAACGGATCCAATGGATATTTTAGAAGAGTATCAATGGGATATATCAAAATTGCCATCAAAATCTAGTGGCGATAATAAGTCGAGTATGGTAAGCTTTACTATGGAAGAGCGTAAAGTTTTAGCAACTTTACAAACTGATATACCGATGCATATCGATGATATTGTCATAAAAACAGAGTTAGCATTGTCTGTAGTTCAATCTATATTGTTAACATTAGAAATGAAACATTATATAGAAAAAGTTGATACACGAGGATATATAATCAGTGTACTTGGGAGTGGTGTAGTTGTCCATTAAGCGATCCATTGTTATTGGCGAAGTATTATCGTCAAATCATGTAGAAAAAGAAATAATTGACCAGAAAGATAAGGAGAGTACGAATAAAGTTTCTCGTAAATCTTCAATCATTAGAGGATCCATTCAAGATAAATCGATTATTAAGCCGATTGGAATGGTAGCAGAGTTACATAAACCTAGAGAGTTTAAAAAAGATGGGAAAATATTGGTGATAGTGGAATCGCCAGCTAAATCAAAAACAATTGAAAAATTTTTAGGATCCGATTATATAGTAAAAGCTAGTATGGGGCATTTGCGCGATTTACCTAAAAGTAATTTAGGTATTAACATTGAAGATGGCTTTGTTCCTAACTATACTAACTTAGTCACTAGAAAAAAGTTGATTAAAGAGTTACAATCATGTGCTGATGAAAGCCGTGCCATTTTATTAGCCACTGACCCTGATCGTGAGGGAGAAGCAATTTCATGGCATTTGGCATATATTTTAAACTTAGATGATACATCTACTTGTCGTATCACATTTAATGAAATTACAAAAAGTGCAGTAGATAAAGCGATTGCACATCCAAGAACTATTGATATGAATATGGTAGACGCTCAACAAGCACGCCGTATTCTTGATCGATTGGTAGGCTATAAATTAAGTCCATTATTATGGAAAAAAATATGTAAAGGACTTAGTGCTGGTCGCGTTCAATCGGTGGCAGTTCGTTTAATATGTGAAAGAGAACGAGAAATTCAAGCCTTTGTTCCTGAAGAATATTGGTCAATTGAAGCTAACTATAACACTTCAGATGGTGAAGAATTTACGGCAGAGTTATCACATATTCGTGGAGAAAAAGCGAAAATTGTAAATGAATCGATGGCGTTGCTAATTAAATCTCATATAGAGCATCAATCTGCCACTGTTTCATCTGTCGTAAAAAGAAAGCGACTACAAAAAGCGCAACCACCATTTACCACATCTACTTTGCAACAAGATGGAGTTCGTAAATTAGGATTTGGTGCTAAACGAACTATGATGATAGCACAACATTTGTATGAAGGGTTAGAGATAGGTGGATACGGACATGTGGGATTAATTACTTATATGCGTACTGATTCCACTCGTATCTCTAAAGATATGCAAGAAGCTGCTAAGGAATATATCATTAAGACATATGGTAATGCGTATTATCCTTCTAAGCCTAATGTGTATGGATCAAAAGAAAATGCGCAAGATGCTCATGAAGCAATCAGACCGACGACACTAGAATTAACACCAGAAGTTGTAAGGCCATTTTTAAATCGTGATGAACTTAAGTTGTATACATTAATTTGGAATCGTTTTATGGCAAGTCAGATGAGTCAACAACAAACGGAATCCTTATCTGTACAATTAGAATGTGGTGAGTATATACTTAAAGCATCGGGGAGCAAGGTTATTTTTAAAGGGTTTAGTGAAGTATATGATGATAGCAAGAAACGTGATGGTGGAAATAAACAAGTACCATTATTGCAAAAAGGTACTATTGTTACGAATTCCTCTGTACTACCTAATCAACATTTTACACAACCACCAGCACGTTACTCGGAAGCTAGTTTAATAAAAACGTTAGAAGAAAAAGGGATTGGTCGGCCAAGTACATATGCACCTATTATTGATACAATTCTTGGAAGAAATTATGTAGAAAAGCAAGATAAACAATTTATTCCTACTGAACTAGGCTTTATAGTGGTGGACTTCTTAGTGGCTCATTTTAGTGCTATTATCAACACTGATTTTACTGCACATTTAGAAGATGACCTTGATAAAATTGCTAGTGGGCAAGATACCTATCGTGATGTATTAGATAGATTTTATTCTGTTTTTTTACAGGAATTATCGATTGCTAATAATGTGGAGAAAGTTAAAATTTCTACTGAAGAAAGTGGAGAAGTTTGTGAGCTTTGCGGAAAACCGATGGTGTATAAATTCGGACGATTTGGTCGATTCTTGGCATGTTCAAATTTTCCAGAATGTACTAATACAAAGCCTATTACTATTAGCACAGGTATAGAGTGTCCTAAATGTAAAAAGGGTATGATTGTAGAACGAAAGTCTAAACGAGGACGGATTTTTTATGGTTGTGATACATATCCAACCTGTGATTTTATGACTTGGAATAAACCAATTAATGAATTTTGCGAAACCTGTGGTAGTATTATGACAGAAAAAGAATATAAAAATGGTACGGTTAAGAAATTCTGTTCTAACCCAGAATGTCCAACACAACCACCAAAGCGAGCTAGAAAAAAGAAGAAAGATGATACACGGGCAACGGATGATAAGAAATGATATTAGTAGAGTGTCATACTATAGTAAGTTGCTAGAAGACTAAAGAATGAATAAAAGGAGATAGATAGAGTCGTGAATACAGATAGTGTAACTGTTATTGGCGCTGGATTAGCTGGATCTGAAGCAGCCTGGCAATTAGCACAACAAGGCATAGCCGTTCGTTTATATGAAATGCGGCCAGTACAACAATCCCCAGCACATCATACAGATCAATTTGCTGAGTTAGTATGTAGTAACTCTTTACGTGCTGGAAATATTGAAAATGCTGTAGGCTTATTAAAAGAAGAAATGAGACAGTTACATTCGATTATTATGGAATGTGCTGATGCTACATCAGTACCAGCTGGCGGTGCTTTAGCAGTGGATCGTCATTTATTTAGCCAGATGGTAACTGAGAAAGTTTCTAATCATCCGTTGATTACTGTTGTTCGTGAGGAAGTAACAACTATTCCTAAGGATGGTATTGTAATTATTGCAACAGGACCATTGACGGTACAACCACTAGGTGAAGAAATTAGAAATTTAACAGGACATAGAGATTTTTATTTTTATGATGCAGCGGCACCTATTGTATCTGCAGAGTCTTTGGATTATGAAAAAGTTTTTTCTGCTTCTCGCTATGACAAAGGAGAAGCAGATTATTTAAATTGTCCTATGGATGAAGGACAGTACAAAGAATTTTTACAAGCTTTATTAAGCGCAGAGGTAGTCAGACCGAAAGAGTTTGAAAAAGAAATTTATTTCGAAGGCTGTATGCCTGTAGAAATTATGGCATCTCGTGGATGTGATACATTACGATATGGACCATTAAAGCCAGTGGGATTAGTTGATAAACGAACCAATCGTGAATCATATGCTGTGGTTCAGTTGCGAAAAGAAGATAGAGCAGGTACATTATATAATCTAGTAGGATTTCAAACACATTTGAAATGGGGCGAACAAAAACGAGTCTTTTCTATGATTCCTGGCTTGGAGAATGCTGAGTTTATTAGATATGGAGTTATGCATAGAAATACATATATTAATTCACCAGAACTATTAAATCATGCATTTCAGTTACAAAAAGATAAACGATTATTTTTTGCTGGGCAAATGACAGGTGTAGAAGGATATGTTGAGTCGGCAGCATCTGGTTTAATGGTGGGCTTGCAGGTAAGTCGATATGTTGCAAAAAAAGGATTTATACGATTCCCGCGTACTACTGCTTGTGGTGCACTTGCTAATTATATTAGTGCCTATGAAGGAAGCAATTTCCAACCTATGAATGTTAATTTTGGCATTATTGACCCTTGGCCAGAACGGATAAAAAAACGAGAAAAAAATCCTAAAATTGCACAACGAGCATTGGATGATTTAAACATTTTGAAAGAAAGGGAAACACTATGATATCTGAATTTCACGCGACGACTATATGTGCTGTGCAGCGAAATGGGGCAACAGCTATTGCTGGAGATGGACAAGTAACATTAGGACAATCTGTAGTTATGAAAAATACAGCACAAAAAGTACGACGCTTATATAATGACAAAATTATTGCTGGCTTTGCAGGATCTGTAGCTGATGCATTTACTTTATTTGATAAATTTGAACATAAATTAAATCAATATAATGGAAATTTAATACGAAGTGCAGTAGAATTAGCAAAGGAATGGCGTAGTGATAAAATACTAAGAAATTTAGAAGCATTACTGTTAGTGACAGATGGAACGAATATATTACTTGTATCAGGTAATGGTGAAGTTATTGAGCCAGATGATGGAATCTGTGCAATTGGCTCTGGTGGAAATTATGCATTAGCTGCAGCTAGGGCATTACAATTAAATACACAATTAACGGCCAAAGAGATTGCAGAAAAATCATTACATATCGCCGCTGATATTTGTGTGTTTACAAATCATAATATTATTGTCGAAGAATTGTGATACTAGATATAGATTTGAATATTGAAAAACCATAATAGAATATTTTCGTAGACAGGTTTATGGGTGATTATTAATATACACACCTTAGTTAGATGTGTTTAGGTAAGCAGATTGATTAAAAAATAATAATTAGGGTGTTACGTTTACATATAGAGTTAAAATTGATATGAGGTATAACATGGATATGAGTCAATATACGCCTCGACAGATTGTAGAGGAATTAGACAAATATATTGTAGGACAAGGGGAAGCAAAAAAGATGGTTGCTATCGCATTACGTAATCGATGGAGAGCGAAACAACTACCAGATGATGTACGAGACGAATATGTACCTAAAAATATTTTATTAATTGGCTCTACAGGCGTGGGAAAGACAGAAATTGCTCGTCGTTTGGCAAAATTAATAAAAGCTCCTTTTGTTAAAGTAGAAGCAACTAAATTTACAGAAGTTGGCTATGTTGGTCGCGATGTAGATCAAATGGTTCGTGATTTAGTAGAAAATTCTGTTCGCATGATAAAAGCCAAAATGCTTGAGGAACAAAAAAATAAAGCAGAAGAATTAGCTAATCGGCGATTGTTTGCTATTTTATATCCACATCTAGTTAATGAACCTAATGATACAAGAAAAACAACCAGTAGTGTCTCGGTAGAATCTAAGGAAGAACTAGCAGATTCAGAAAAGACTAGTCGTACACCTGAGATACAAGAGTTAGACAAAGATAAATTATATGATGAATTAGTCAATGGTTTGTTGGATGATCGTGATATAGAGATTGATGTAGAAGAATCACCAAAATCATTTACAGGTATTCTAGCAGGTAGCAATGTAGAGGAACTTAGTAATAATGTGCAAGATATGATTAATTCTATTATTCCTATGCGAAAGAAGAAAAGACATACTACAGTTGCTAAAGCAAGAACTATTTTTTGTGAAGAAGAAGCACAAAAATTATTAGATATGGATACTATCATAGAACATGCTATTGAGGCGGCAGAACAAGATGGTATTATATTTATTGATGAATTTGATAAGATAGCTAGCCATAGTCATCAAAGTTCGCCAGAAGTATCTCGTGAGGGAGTACAACGTGATATTTTACCTATTGTAGAAGGGGCTACCGTTACTACAAAGTATGGACCAATCAAGACAGAACATATTTTATTTATTGCAGCAGGCGCCTTTCATGTGTCAAAGCCGTCTGACTTGATTCCTGAATTACAAGGACGCTTTCCTATTAGAGTGGAATTAAATAGTTTAACACAAGAAGATTTTAAATCTATTTTAACGACCCCACAACAGGCACTCATTAAACAATATTATTTATTATTACAGGCAGATAATGTAACAATTCGTTTCACGGAAGAGGCTATTGATAAAGTGGCAGAGCTTGCTTATCGTGTTAACAATGAAACAGAAGATATTGGTGCCAGACGATTACATACTATTTTAGAAAAACTATTGCAAGATATTTCCTTTAATGCACCACCTTCTGAACTAATCGAAATTACTATTACCAAAGAAATGGTTGAAGATCGGCTAAGTGGTATTGTTGAAGATATAGATATATCTAATTATATTTTATAGGGATTGTATTGTGTGTACATAGAATATATTGATTATCAGGTCGATTTAGTATAAATGATAGATAGAAAGAATATAGTGCAAGTATATGACTCGATTATTTCTAATAGATTCAGTATGATGAAGCATATATAGGATAAAAAATAATGATATACATGAATTTATATGCTGCACTATACATATTTATTTACCACCATATAATTTTATAATTACATTTATCAGTTTTATTTATATAGAAAGCTCTTTTATATGCTTTTTGTAGTTTTACAATAAGCCTATGAAGGAGCTTTTTATTATGAATATATGAATATATAATACAATATATTTTGATAATATATTAATTATATTTATTTTGGCACTCATAAAAAAATAATAACTTAGAAATTTATATTTATCAACATATAACTTATGGTTATATCTAAATGAAAAATATTTATTTTATTTATTCTCAATTAGAATGTATATTACCCTGTGTAGTCTTTTTACAAGCGTATTCTTGATTTAGTTAATTATCATTAATGAAAATTCAATCTGGTATTTTTCTGTTTTTGATGGTAAATAATTAGGGAAAAGATTATCAATGTAAAGACTTTTACAGTATTTAAATAATGCATTTTGTTAATAAGAAAAGTTATATATCGAATGAAGATATATGGCTTTGGTAGGAGGTTATGAATATATGCAAGAAAAAACTGTAAAGAAATTTCGTATTAATTCATTGATGGTAATGAAAACTGTTGCCACAGTTATTGCCTTGTTTGGCATTATTCCATCTGCTAATGCTATGCATATCATGGAAGGCTACTTGCCACCACAATATTGTATAGCTTGGGGAGCCATTTGTATCCCATTTTTAATTGCTGGGTATCTTTCAATTAGAAAAACATTACAACATAATCGTCGTGCGATTACATTGTTAGCAATGGCAGGCGCATTTGTATTCGTTATTTCATCTTTGAAAATTCCATCTGTTACAGGTAGTTGCTCACATATGACTGGTACAGGATTAGGTGCTATTTTATTTGGACCAGCAGCAATGAGTATCTTAGGTATTATTGTTTTATTATTCCAAGCAATCTTATTAGCTCATGGTGGATTAACATCATTGGGTGCTAATACTTTCTCTATGGCAATTGCAGGCCCATTTATTTCCTATGCGA
>QWCD01027996.1_pt1 | contig 17479 bp, 3 predicted proteins | sample 1972461 | NCBI WGS metagenome assembly QWCD01 (sample SAMN09866717, study PRJNA288562) | Human vaginal metagenome isolate term4_vaginal, whole genome shotgun... | isolation source: vagina | host: Homo sapiens | place: USA: California | reverse complement strand
CACGGATACTATAAGCCAAATTTCCTATAACTTGTAACGTATGGTTACGAATATCAAAAAAATACTTGTGGCAAATCGCGGCGAAATCGCGCTTAGAGTGATTCGCACTGCTCAAGAAATGGGAATCCCAACTGTGGCTATTTATGCGGCATCCGACCGTCAAGCACAGTATGTTGAAATGGCAGACGAAGCGTATGCGCTTTCCGGAGACACGTACAGAGACACTTATTTAAACGAAGACGCGATTATAGACATTTTGCATAAAAGCGGCGCGGATGCTGTACACCCAGGCTACGGATTTTTATCGGAAGTAGCGAGTTTTGCGCAAAAGGTGATTGATGCTGGCGCTGTGTGGATTGGCCCGAAGCCAGAAGCGCTTATTGATTTAGGCGATAAAATAACCGCTCGACGCGTGGCAACTCGCGCTAAAGTGCCGCCCGTTCCAGGAATCTCGGAGCCTGTAAAAGACATTAGAGAATTGCTGACTTTTGCGCAAACACACGGCTACCCAGTTATGATGAAGCGCACGGATGGCGGCGGCGGCCGCGGAATAACCGTTGTGCACAACGATGACGAGCTTCGCGGATTCTACATGAACCACGACGCTTTGCAAGGCGGCGACCTTGACGAGTACTTTATTGAGCGTTTTATAGACAAGGCTCGCCACGTGGAAACGCAGGTTGGCCGCGATTCGCATGGAAACTTCACCATATATTCCACGCGCGATTGCTCGGTGCAGCGCCGAAACCAAAAGTTGGTTGAGGAAGCACCAGCACCATTCCTTACCGATGATGAGAATGCTCAGCTTCACCGATATTCTCGTAACCTATTTGAAGCTGTTGACTACGTTGGTTTGGGCACGTGCGAATATATGGTGACATCTCAACACAAAGTTTACTTCTTGGAAGTGAACCCACGATTGCAAGTTGAGCACACAGTTAGTGAGGAAGTTAGCGGACTTGATCTTGTGCGCGAACAGCTTACGATTGCCGACGGCGGTGAGCTTACGCAAAATCACCCTTCGCGCGGACACAGTTTTGAACTTAGAATCACGTCGGAAGACCCAGCCACGAATCTTACGCCTAGCGCAGGCACGCTAACAAAAATAGAGTGGCCATCGGGTCCTGGAATTCGCGTGGATTCTGGCGTAGAAGTTGGAGATAGTGTGTCTCCAAAATTCGACTCCATGATGGGCAAGCTTATTGTTAGTGCGCAAAATCGCGATGCAGCAATTGCTCGCGTAAGACGCGCGCTTAAGGAGCTTTGCATTGAGGGCGTGCCTACTCCTGCTAAGCTTTTTGAGCAAATTTTTAACGACCCTGATTTTACGGCTCAAGGTCACGATTTTGATATTTCTACAAAATGGCTTGAACGCAAGTATTTGAACCGCACTGCTGCAGCGGCAAATGGCGGACAGCCTGCTTCTTTGGATTCCAATAAGGCTAGTGAAGACGCTCAAAATAAGCCGACTAAAATGGAGTCTTTTGTAATAGAAGTAGACAATAAGCGCGTAAAACTTACGATTCCGCAAGACATTGTAGACAATCTTACTGGCTCTGCACGAGTTAGAAGCACGGTTCGCGCATCTCAGCCACTTAGAGGGCGAGGACTAAGAGGAGATACTCATAAGTCGGAAACGCCGAAGGATGCTCCTGGCGTGATTTCTGCTCCAATGCAAGCTGTGATTACGCGTGTAAACGTTGCGGAAGGTCAGAACGTAGCCAAAGGCGATTTACTTGCTGTTCTTGAATCTATGAAAATGGAAAACTACGTTTATGCACCTGCAGCTGGCGTAGTTACTGGCATTTTTGTGGGGCCTGGAGATGGTGTAGAAGCAGGCGAAAAGCTTGTAACAATTGACGTGACTAAAGGCGGTAGTGCAAAATGAGTGCGCTTACTAAAGATGCTACACAAGTTGTAAARSAAAAGGCTTTAGAACGTCAGCATGCAAAGGGAAAATCCACGGCAAGAGAGCGTTTGGATTTGCTTTTTGACACGGGCACGTTTGAAGAAATCGGACGCTTTAATGGCGGAGACATAAATAACGATGTTGCAGGATGCGCTGTAATCACTGGCTTTGGCGAAGTGTACGGCAAAAAAGTGGCAGTTTATGCTCAAGATTTTTCCGTTCGAGGCGGCACACTTGGACGCGCTGAAGGACAGAAAATATGCCATCTTCTAGATATGGCGTTGCAGCTTGGAGTTCCAGTTGTTGCCCTAATCGACTCGGGTGGCGCTCGCATTCAAGAAGGCGTTAACGCGCTTACGCAATATGGCAGAATCTTCAAAAAAACTTGTGAAGCAAGCGGTTTAATTCCGCAAATCTCACTAATTCTTGGTCCTTGCGCTGGTGGCGCAGTTTATTGCCCTGCTCTTACGGATTTTATAATCATGACTCGCGAACATTCCAACATGTTCGTAACTGGCCCAGATGTTGTTAAGGCAGCTACTGGTGAGTCGATTAGCATGGACGATTTAGGCGGTGGATATGTGCATAACTCCACTTCGGGCGTTGCTCACTATTTGGGTGAAGACGAGGCGGATGCCATTGACTACGCGCGCACAGTCCTCGCTTATTTGCCGCAAAATTGCAATCAAAATCCGCCAACATTCGCATACGCTGCCACTCGCGCAGACAGAGAAACCGCTAAGCAGCTTGCGACTATTGTTCCGAGCAACGATCGCCAGCCTTACGACGTTTTAGACGTTATTCGCGCAATCGTAGATTATGGCGAATTTGTGCAAGTTCAGGAGCTTTATGCTGCATCCGCGGTTGTTGGTTTTGCTTGCATAGACGGGCATCCTGTTGGAATAGTGGCAAATCAGCCTAAGGTAAACGCGGGAATTTTAGACGTTAATTCTTCCGAAAAAGTAGCGCGATTTGTGCGATTGTGCGACGCGTTTAATCTTCCTGTTGTAACTCTTGTAGACACTCCTGGATACAAGCCAGGGTCTGACCAGGAGCACGCTGGAATTATTCGCAGAGGCGCAAAAGTAATTTACGCATACGCAAACGCGCAAGTTCCGCTTGTTACCGTGATTTTACGCAAGGCTTTTGGTGGAGCATACATTGTAATGGGCTCAAAGTCTATGGGCGCAGACTTTAACTATGCTTGGCCTACCAGCCAGATAGCGGTTTTGGGTGCTCAAGGAGCTGTGAACATTATTCATCGCAAGGATTTGCAAAAAGCAAAAGAGCGCGGTCAAGATGTTGACGCTTTAAGAAAAAAGCTTGTTGAGAATTACGAAAATACCACTGTAAACGCGAATCTTTCGCTGGAAACTGGCCAGATTGACGCAATGATAGATCCTGAGCAAACAAGAGATGTTATTGCTAATTCTTTGAAGATTTTAAGAAGTAAAAAACGCGTTTGTAGAACGGGGAAGCATCATGGAAACCAGCCAATGTGATTTTAGGGTGATTTTAGGGTGATTTGAGATGATTTGGCAGCCGCGCAAAAGTCGCAAGCAGCCGCGGACGCGACTAGCAACAAGTTCAAATAATCAAAGTAACAAATAAATCAAAACACAAAACATAAATCTTAAAAATAAAACGTAAACCCACAAACAAAGGAAATAAAATGACAAAATACTTATTTGATGAGCTTGCACAAAATCCACATATTTTAGTTTTTGCAGGGCAATCCACGCCGTGGGTTCAAGCGTTAAAAGACGCGCAAAAAGACGAAGATTTAAGCGCGCAACTCCGCGATTACAATAACAGCGCCAAAAAACTTCTAAACAACATATATGCGCAGCTTTTAGCAAACGCAGGAAAAGACATAAACGTATTTGACGCTTTAGAATCTGCAAACGAGCGCACGCAAGACGCGCAAATAAGCGTTCCAGGAATCACATTGGCGCAGCTTGCATCTGTTAGCGATTTTACGAATCTTGGGTACAATTTTGAAGTTTGCAAGCCAATCGCAAGTCTTGGTCATTCTCAAGGCGTGATTGCTGCAAAAATGGTAGAAGCGCGATTAGAGTCTGGTTCTTGGCAGGCAGCGCAAAGCAAAATCGCGGAACTTTTGGCGATTGCGTACATAATCGGAGCGGCTGCAGATCGCGAAGAGCGGCTTTTGGAAATAAGCGCAAACGGCAATGCTACTCCAATGCTTTCCTTAAAAGGCGTAACTCAAAAACAGGCAGAAGTCTTGATTTCGCGCGTGGATCGTAAGCGTGCCGAAGTTTCGATAGCAGTTAAAAATTCGCGAAATCACATGGTGTTATCGGGCTATCCTCAAGACATGGAGGCCGTTTTAAGCGAAGCGCAAAAAGAAGCGGCTCATTCTAAAAAATTACGAGATATGAAGATGCGCGGCGGATCGGTTTTTGCGCCAATCGCAGAGTACTTAGACGTTACAGTGCCATTCCATTCGCCAATGATGAGCAAAGCGGTAGATAACGCTGAAAAATGGGCAAAAGAAGCTGGATTAAATGCCGAGCTTACTAGAAGTCTTGCAAATCAAGTTTTAGTAGAACAAGTGGATTGGGCAAGTCAAATCAAAAAAACTTTGGCAAATCTGGGCAAATCTGCTAAAGATTTGTGGATAATCGACATGGGCCCTGGAGAAGTGCTTGGAAAGCTTACAAGCGTGCTAGTTCAGGGAAGTGGCGCTGGAATTGTAGAAGCTGGAACAATGGCGTATCGCGCTAATGCGTCTACAATGGATGCTTCTTCCGCAAATTCTCTGCGAACGGGATGCTGGGCGGATTTTGCACCACGCGTAGTAGAAACGCCATTAGGGCGCAAAGTAGTTACAAAGTTTAGCAAGCTAACGGGCAAGGCTCCTGTTCTTCTTGCAGGCATGACTTCAACAACCGTAGACCCGCAAATCGTTGCTGCTGCTGCAAACGCGGGATACTGGGCGGAGCTTGCAGGCGGTGGCCAAGTAACAGAAGAAGTGTTTAACAAGCATGTTGAAATGCTCCAAAAGCAGCTAAAAGAGGGAGCAACTGTAGAATTCAACGCAATGTTTATGGATCGCTATTTGTGGAATTTGCAATTTGGAGCCAAGCGCATTGTGCCAAAAAAGCGCGCTTCGGGAGCGCCAATCGACGGTGTTGTAATATCTGCAGGAATCCCAGAGTTAGACGAAGCGAAGGAACTTGTTAAAACTCTTCAAGAAGACGGATTCCCATATGTTGCTTTTAAGCCAGGAACAGTAGAGCAGATTCGTCAAGTTATTCGCATTGCAAAAGCTGTTAAGCCAGCAACGATTATTGCGCAAGTAGAAGGCGGATCTGCAGGCGGCCACCACTCTTGGGAGTCGCTAGATGATTTGCTTATTAGCACTTATGCTCAAGTGCGCGAATGCAATAATTTGGTGCTTGTAGCAGGTGGCGGAATTGGCACTCCTTCGCGCGCTGCCGACTACATTAGTGGCGAATGGTCCAATAAGTACGATTTGCCAAATATGCCTGTGGATGCCGTAATGATTGGCACAGCAGCAATGACGGCAAAGGAAGCGCACACAAGTCCGCAAGTTAAGCGTATGTTGGTGGAGACTCCTGGAATCACAGAAGCAAATGATGCATGCGTGGAAGGTCTTGGTGCGAGTGACGATCCGTTTGCTCCGATTGGCGAGCGCTGGGTGCCTTCTGGAAAGGTTGTTGGCGGAGTAACAAGCGGATTAAGCCATTTGCACGCAGATATTTACGAGATTGAGAATGCGTCTGCGCGCTGTGGAAGGCTTCTTGTGCACATGATGAAGCATCCAGAAGAGCTTGAGTCGCGTAAAGACGAGGTTATTGCTGCTCTTAACACAACAGCAAAGCCATATTTTGGCAATGTTGAAAGCATGACATACAAGCAATTTGCTCAGCGATTCCTCGACTTATGCTACCCGTGGGCAGATTCCACGTATGCGGATCGATATGCTCATTTGCTTAAAAGAATCGAAGCGCGTTTTGCGTTGCAAGATTCTGGCGAATTTGAGTCAAGCTTGCCTTCTTCTAAAATCATTTTTGAAAATCCTCAAGAAGCTTTGAACAATCTTGTTGAAAAGTTCCCAGATGCAGCGCAAACAAACGTTATTCCAATGGATGCCGCATGGTTCCCAACTTTGGTGCGCGAATACCCTAAGCCAATGCCGTTTGTGCCAGTAATCGACAACGATTTGCTTCGCTGGTGGGGTCAAGATCAGCTTTGGCAGTCGGAAGATTCGCGATACTCTGCGGATGCTGTTCGCGTAATTCCAGGACCTATTTCTGTTGCTGGAATAACAACAATGGACGAGCCAATCGCAGATATTTTGGGAAGATTTGAAGATGCGGTTATAAAACGTTCGGCTGCTGGCGATTCTAGAGTTTCTCTTGCGCAAAGCGCGTTTAGTCAAAGCGCGTTTAGTCAAATCGCGTGCGCAAAAAATGTTGAAGAATACGTGCGCGCATGCCCGAATATATCTTGGATTGGTCACTTAACTTCTAATCCTGCTTACAAAACGCAAAATGATAGCGAAAACTACGTTATAAGCGTTGTTAGTGAAGAAGATAGCGTAATTAAGCTTGATTTAGATATTAAATTAGACACATTCTGGGATGATTTAAGCGGCAATGATTCAATTGCTAATGATTCAAGTGCTAACGATTCAAGTAAGGCTGATAATAGCAATAAGAATCATGCTGTGCGAAACATTGTGATTCCGCTTATTGTAGATGCAAATCGCGCAGGAGGAGTGCCAGTAGTAGATAGAGAGCGCTTGCCAAAGCATGTTTATAAGATGCTTGCAGCTACAGCAGGCATTGGAAACGTTGCGATTACGGGAGATGCTTTAAGCGAAATGCCTAAAGTAGATGAAAGCAGCAAATCGCAAGAAGCGCCATTTGGCGTAGTAAAGTCTTCGTACACGCTTTCTAGAAATCTTGGAATCGATCACGAATCTGCTACAGCTGGGCGACTTTCGGGCGGATTGCAGCCGTCTAGAATTGTTCCAGACGCGCTAGTTGGTCCTGCTTGGCCAACAATTTATTCTGCTTTGGGATCCGTAATGGTAAACGGGTACCCAGTAATCGAAGGCTTGCTTAACGCGGTTCATTTAGATCACCTAATAGAACTAGATGTATCTACAGACGACCTGCAAAAATATGTTGGAACACGCATAAACCTCACTGGTTGGGCAGAAGATTACGCCGAATCAGCTTCTGGGCGAGTAGTGACAATACACATAATTCACAATGCGCAAGACGGAACGCATCTAGCTCACGAAACAGAGCGATTTGCGATTCGCGGTCGCAGCTACAGTGCAGCTCTGCCAAAGCCTGCTGCGCAATACGGAGCTGCCGCGGATTTGCACGAATATGATGTAGATGCAACTCCTAGAAGAATGCTTAGAAGAGTTGTTTTGAGCGCGCCTAAAGACATGACGGCGTTTGCGCGCACTTCTGGCGATTTTAACCCAATTCACACTTCTTACAGAGGCGCTGCAATATCTGGGCTTAAAGCGCCGCTTGTGCACGGAATGTGGCTTTCGGCGGCAGCTCAGCACGTTGCGCAAGCTTTGGACGAAAAAGGCGCGCGCTACGAGTTGATTGGCTGGACGTACAACATGTACGGCATGGTGCAGCTTAACGATAAGGTTGAGATAACTGTTGAGCGCGTAGGAAAAGTTCGACGCGCAGGACTTGCGCTAGAAGTAACATGCCGCGTAAATGGGCAAGTTGTGTCTAAGGCAAGCGCTCTTACAAGCGCGCCGCGCGCCGCCTTTGTATACCCGGGTCAGGGTATTCAAAAGCAAGGTATGTCTCTAGATGAGCGCGCAAAATCGCCAGCTGTGCGCGAAACTTGGCAGCGCGCCGATAAGCTTACTCGCGAAAAGCTCGGATTCTCAATTCTTGCTGTTGTTCGAGATAATCCTAAGGAACTAACAGCAAATGGCGTAACGTATCGTCACCCAGAAGGCTTGCTTAACTTAACGCAATTTACGCAAGTTGCGCTCGCTACTGTTGCTTTTGCACAAACTGCTCGCTTGCGTGAAGCTGGATGCGATATTTGGCCTGCCTACTTTGCTGGCCACTCGCTTGGTGAATACAATGCGCTAAGCTCTTTTGCTCAAATTATTCCGCTAGAAACCGTGTTAGAGCTAGTTTTCCATCGCGGATCCACTATGCATCATTTGATTGAGCGAGATGCGCAAGGCCGATCCAACTATAGAATGGGAGCTTTGCGTCCAAACCAGTTTGGCGTAGGAGACGATGGTGTAAACGCGTATGTTGAAGGAATCTCTAAGCAAACTGGCGAATTCTTGCAAATCGTAAACTACAATTTGGCAGGTCAGCAGTATGCGATTGCAGGAACAATAAAAGGTCTTAAAGCTTTGGCCGAAGATTCCGCTAAGCGTGCTAAAGAATATGGTGGAAAGCCGCCGTTTATTTTGGTTCCAGGAATTGACGTGCCATTCCATTCCAAGCTGCTTAGAAAAGGTGTGCCAGAGTTCCGCGATAAGCTGGATTCGCTTCTTCCAAAGCATATTGACTACTCAGTGCTTGTTGGACGCTACATTCCAAACTTGGTTGCGTGCCCGTTTGAGCTTACGCGCGAATTTGCGCAAAAGATTCTAGACGTTGTGCCTTCAGAGCGTATTGAAGCGGCTTTACAAGATGATGCAACTTGGGATTCTTATGCTGCAGACGAGCAAAAGCTTGGCAGATTGCTTCTTACGGAGCTTCTTTCTTGGCAGTTTGCTTCCCCTGTTCGCTGGATTGAAACGCAAGCGCTTATGTTCTCTAGCACTTCTTGCGGCGGATTAGGTGTAGAAGAATACGTTGAAGTTGGTTTAGCGAATGCTCCAACTTTGGCAAATCTTGGTGCAAAAACGCTTGCATTGCCAGAGTTTAGTAGTCAGCGTGTTGCTGTTTATAACGTTGGGCGAGACGAGAGTCGTGTTTATAAAACAGACACAGATTCGCTTGTGCCAGAAGTTTTTGAAGACGATGAAAGCGCGGTTAATGATGCGTCGGTTGCTGGCGATTCTTCCCAAGAGGCCGCACAAAAGTCGCAAGCAACCGCAACGGCAAGTGCTGCATCTACTCAAATAAATGCAAATAATAATGCAAATAATTCTGTGCAAAATGCATCAAATGCAGTGCCAAATGTGCCATCTGATTCTGTTGCAGATATTGCATTTAAGGCGTCGGACGCTATTGAAATGCTGATTGCATACAGTGCTAAGATTCGCGCTGACCAAATTGGCGCTGCCGACACAACGGATACGTTAACAAACGGCGTATCTTCTAGGCGAAACCAGCTTTTAATGGACATAAGCTCCGAGCTTGGCGTGCCTAGCGTGGACGGTGCTGCGGAAGCTCCAATGAGCGCTCTTAGCAAGCTAGTAAACTCTGCAGCTCCTCGCTACAAGGCTTTTGGTGCCGTTCTTAGCGACATTGTAAGGCAAAGTTTGAGGTCGCTTTTTGGTGCAGCTGGTGTAAAGCCTGCTCAAGTAGATAAGCGAATTACGGAAGTCTATAAGCTTGGCGAAGGCTGGCGTGCGCACGTTTTGGCGGCGCTTGTTTTGCAAACGCGCTCTGGTGCAAGCGTTCGCGGAGGCGATTTGGCGCAGCTTTCTACGCAGCCAGCAAAGAACGCTTCTGCAGCTCAAGCATTGATTGATTCTGCGATTAATCAAGTTGCTAAACAGCACGGAATTACTCTTGCTCAGCCAGGTTCTGCAGGATCTGGCGCTGCAGGTGGCGCGGTTGTTGATTCTGCAGCACTTGACGCTTTTGCGCAACAGGTTGTTGGCGCGGATGGCGTTTTGGCTGCTACTGCTAAGTTTGTGCTATCAAAGCTTGGTGTTGAGACTCCTCAAGTAAAAGATGAAGCGGATGAAAATGCGGCTGTTGTTGCAGCTGTAGAAGCTGAGCTTGGAGCGGATTGGCCAAAGCAGGTGGAGCCTCGATTTGATGAGCGCAAGGCGATTCTTTTCGACGACCGCTGGGCTAGTGCTCGCGAAGATTTGGCGCGTATCTACTACAATTCTGGGTATGATTCTTGCGCGAATAATTCCGAAGATCTTGAGCACGTTAGCGAAATTTTGAACCGCTACGGTAGTTTTGTTGGATTAGGGAGTGCAACCGCTCGCGAAGCTGAGTGGTTTGCTAAAAAGTGCAAAGATAATAAATTCAACGTTAATAATCGCAACGTATTGTCTTCTATTTTTGAGCAAGTTGCAAAAGATGCGCTAAAGTCTACTAGCGATTTGCCAAAGTTGCGCAATCATGAGCATTATGGAGACGATTCGCAAATCTTCTCGAATTGCTTTGAAGGAGACGTTGCTGTTGTAACAGGCGTTGCGCCAAATTCGATTGCAGCACGAGTTGTGACTGGTCTTCTAGAAAGCGGAGCTACGGTTATTGCCACTTCTCACAGCTTTAAGCCGAGTGTAAAAAAGTGGGCTAAAGAAGCTTACAGACTTCACGCAACAGCTTCTGCTAAATTGTGGCTTGTTCCAGCAAACTTGTCTAGTTATAGAGATGTTGACGCTCTTGTAAAGTGGGTTGGCACAGTTTCTAAGAAGGTTAGTGGCGCTACAACCACCATTTTGAAGCCTGCTTACAATCCAACTCTATTCTTCCCATTTGCAGCTCCGCCAGTTAGTGGAACTTTGGCGGATTCTGGTGCGCTTTTTGAATCGCAATCCAGGCTTATGCTTTGGGGTGTTGAGCGCGCAATCGCAGGATTTGCGCAAATCGGAGCAGATACAGATGTAAAGCATTGTATGCACGTTGTGTTGCCAGGATCGCCTAATCGCGGTATTTTTGGCGGCGACGGAGCTTATGGCGAAGTCAAGAGCGCATTCGATGCCATTGTTAACCGCGCGCATGCAGAAAAAGTGTGGTCGAATCGCGTAACTTTTGCTCATCCAAAGATTGGCTGGGTGCGCGGAACTGGCTTAATGGGTGCAAATGATCCTCTTGTGGAAGCTGTTGAAAGCCGTGGCTTAAAAACCTTTACAACAAGCCAGATGGCAAATCTTTTGCTTGACTTGTGCACTAAAGATGCGCGCGAGCTTGCTGCAAAGGCGCCTCTAGACGTTGATTTAACAGGTGGATTAGGCTCGGAGCCTCTTGACTTGAACGAGCTTAAAGCTCAAGCTTTGCAAGAGAATAGTCGTAAGCAGGCTAATCAGGATGCTTCAAACGATTCTTCAAACAAGTCTGAAATCAAGTCTATTAACAAGGCGCTTCCGTCTCCAAATATTCCAACTCAAGCAAGCGTTAACTTGGAAGATTGGAAGAACGTAACAGCAAAGCCGCAAGACCAAATCGTTATAGTTTCTGTTGGCGAGATTGGCCCTTGGGGTTCTGGTCGTACGCGCTTTAGTGCCGAGCAGTCAATCCAAGATGACGGAACGGTTTCGCTTTGTGCAGGCGCTGTTTTGGAATTGGCTTGGAGCATGGGCTTGCTAACTTGGCAAGATTCGCCAAAGCCAGGATGGTACGATGCGGAAGGCACGCTTGTGCCAGAAGAAGACATTGCAGAAAAGTATCGCGACGAGATAGTGGCTCGCTCGGGAATAAGGCCGTTTGAGACTGGTATGGGCAGCGACTACAAAGACGGAGCAAACGAAGAAGAAGCCGAAATCTTCCTCGACCACGATGTATCTTTCAACGTTGCTACAGAGCAAATTGCGCGCGAATACGTGGCGCTAGACGAAGAGCACACAGAGATTTCTAGCGACCCAGAGTCTGGCGAATGGATTGTTACGCGCAAAGCTGGATCCATGATTCGCGTGCCAAGGCGAGCAGCCATGACGCGCACTGTTGGTGGGCAATTGCCTAAGGGCTTCGACCCATTAAAGTGGGGTATTCCAGCTTCGATGGTTGGAAGCGTAGACCCGATTGCTCTTTGGAACATAGTCTCTACTGTTGATGCCTACATTTGCGCAGGATTTACGCCTTCGGAAATTTTGCAAGCTGTGCATCCGTCTCTTGTTGCATCGACTCAAGGCACAGGATTTGGCGGAATGACGTCTATGCGAAAGCTGTATTTGGATAGATTCCTAAATCACGAAATTCCTACAGACGTGCTTCAAGAAGCATTGCCAAATGTTGTTGCAGCTCACGTAATGCAAACGTATATTGGCGGCTATGGAAACATGATTCAGCCAGTATCTGCATGCGCCACTGCTGCAGTTTCGCTAGAAGAAGGCGTTGATAAGATTGCGCTTGGCAAAGCCGACTTTGTTGTAACAGGCGCGATTGACGATATTGGCGTTGAGTCCGTTGTTGGCTTTGGCAATATGAACGCCACTGCAAACAGCAAGGAAATGTACGAAAAGGGCATAAATCCGCGATTCTTCTCGCGTGCTAATGATCGCAGACGTGGAGGATTCTTGGAAGCGCAAGGCGGCGGCACGATTCTTATTACGCGAGGAGATATTGCGCTTAAGCTTGGATTGCCTGTTGCTGGCGTAGTTGGATTTATTCACTCATACGCGGATGGTATTCACACTTCGATTCCAGCTCCAGGATTGGGCGCGCTTGCTGCAGGATTGGGCGGCCGCGATTCCAAGCTTGTGCGCGATTTGGCGGCGCTTGGTGTTACTCCAGACGATATTGCTGTTGTTTCTAAGCACGATACGTCTACAAACGCAAACGACCCGAATGAGTCCGAGTTGCACAATACGATTGCGCACGCGATTGGGCGCACAAGCGGAAATCCGCTATTTGTGATTAGCCAAAAGTCGCTTACTGGCCACGCAAAGGGTGGCGCATGCGTGTTCCAGATTAATGGCTTGACTCAGCTGTTTAGAAGTGGGTGGGTTCCAATCAACGCTTCGCTTGATTGCGTGGATCCTAAGCTTGCGCGCGATGACCACATGGTTTGGTTGCGAAATAGGATTCACATTGGCTCCGTTAAAGCGGCTCTTGCTACATCGCTTGGATTCGGGCATGTTAGCGGATTTGTGGCTCTTGTGCATCCTGGCGCGTTTGAGGCTGCTGTGGCTTCTAGCGCTGGAGTGGATGCGCTTAACGAGTGGCGAGCAAAGGCAAATGCGCGATTGGCCGCAGGCCAGCGACTTTTGCAAGAGGGCATGATGGGCCATGTGCAACTGTTTGAGCCTGTGCAAAATCGCCGTTTGCTTAAAGACGGCACGCGCATGCCAGATGGGTCGCGCTACGATGGTCATGAAGCAGAAAAAGCTATGCTGCTAAACCCAGATGCTCGCTTAGATGCAAGCGGCTATTATTGCTAACGCTCAGATAGAATTTTGAAGGCAGGTCGTTTCGTTCGCGCAGCTAACCTGCGCGAACGACATTCTCGAGTAAATTAACTCCGCATTTTGTACCAAAATCGACATAAATTTGGTACAAAAAGCGGAAAAACAGGTCCAACGTTCGCGCGGTCTAAGCGCGCGCGACGACCTGCCTTCGCTCTTAGAGCGTAGCTAATATCGCAGTTATATTTTTGACTTTTGCAAAAATTGCAAAAGTGTTATAATGGCTCCTTACGTGCAAAATTGCGGAAAATTCAAGGTGCTTATGGCGATTTGCGTTCAAAATAAGCAATCTTATGCGTAAACCAAAGTTGGTTTGTAATAATAAGTGAAACATAGTTGTGTCACCATTAATTTTCATGTTTTGCATGGCAATAAGACAMGTCGAAAATAGTTTCTATGATTGCAGCGAGTGCAATGTTAATAACAGGTTTTGCTGTTGTTGGCAATGCAAGCGCTAGTAGTGAGTCTAGTAATTCTCAATCTAGCAATCTAACTCTTAACCGTAAGGGTGTTATTGTTACTGCGTTCCAGCAAACTTGGAATAGTATTGCTCAAGAGTGCAAAACAACTTATGGTCCTGAGGGCGTGAGTTATGTGCAAGTGTCTCCTCCAAATGAGCATGTAAAGGGTACTCAGTGGTGGACTTCTTACCAGCCTGTGAGCTATAAATTAAAGTCAAAACTCGGCGATGAATATGGCTTTAAGAAGATGATTACTGCTTGCAAGGATGCAGGTGTTGGAATCATTGCAGATGCTGTTATTAATCACATGACTGGTGCTGGTGACACTCATACAGAGGGTGTTGGTGGAAGTAAATATAGCGCTAAAGATCAGTCTTTCCCAGATGCTGGATATAAAAAGGATGATTTCCATCAAGATGCTAGGAATATTGAGCACTATAACAATGCGGAGGAAGTGTGGAATCGCAGGCTTGTTGGCTTGCTTGATTTGGATACATCAAAGCAGAATGTGCGCGAGACTTTAGGTAAGTACTTTGCTCATTTGCTAGAGCTAGGTGTTGCTGGCTTCCGTATTGACGCAGTAAAACATATTTCTCCAACAGATATGGCTGCGATTAAAGCTGAAGCTGCAAAACAATCTGGTAAAAATGCGGATGAGATTTGGTGGATGCAGGAGACGATTGGTGATCCTTCTGAAGCTAAAGGAATACAGCCAGATCAGCATTTGAATGAAGGTGAAGTCAACGAATTCCAATATTCGTACCGATTAAAGAGTGATTTTTATGGCTCAATATCGAATCTAAAGAATATTACTGATGGACTTGTTCCAAGCGATAAAGCTTCAATTTTTGTTACTAATTGGGATACTCCTCGAGAAAATTATGTGCGCACGCTTACCTATAAGGATGGTCCTCGCTACGAGCTTGCAAACGCGTTTATGCTTGGCTACCCGTATGGGAATCCAAACATTTACTCGGGGTATAGGTTTGAGAATGGTCGTAAGGATGATGGTGCGCCTGGAGCGACTGAAGATAAAGTTGAAGATGTAGATTGTTCCCCAACAACTGGTTGGCAGTGCACTCAGCGTTGGACTTCTATTCGCGGAATGATTGGATTCTTTAATGCTGTAAATGGTGCTCAAGTCACTAATTGGCAAGATGACGGCAATAATAACATTGCTTTTAGTCGTGCAGGCAAGGGATTCTTAGCAATAAACAATACGCCAAACGCAAAGAAAGTTTTGTATAATACTGATTTGCCAAATGGTGACTATTGCAACGTTTATGAGGCTGGAAATTGCTCTAAGACTGTTAAAGTTACAGATGGCAAAGTTGCTGCGACTATTGCTCCTTATTCTGCAATTGCTTTGCATGTGGATGCTAAAGCAGATACTGCTAGTAAATCTGGTCCAGCACGTGATGAATCTGACCCAAAATACAATGTTGACGATGTTCAAGACCAGTCAACAACTGTCTATTTTAATGCTAAGAATAGAAGTCCTAAGCCAAGTTCCGTAAATATTCATTATCAAATCGGCAATGATTCTTGGACTGCAGTTCCTGGTAGACCAATGCGCAAAGTTTGCGATGATTGGTTTGCAAGAACAATTCCTAATAATGGCAAACAAATTACTGCTGTATTTAATGACGGTGGAAATAATTGGTATAACAATAACAATAACAATCAGCCTAAAGCAAACTTTGAAATTCAAGCTGGTTTGAAAACTTATGTAGTAGATGCCGATTTGAAAGGTTCTGAATCTGCTAATATTCCTTGCAAGGTTGAGGACACATCTTCAAAGCCTTCTGCATTAAAGACGAAGATTGTTATTCACTATAAGCAAAAATCTAATGACAATCGCAATATGGGCGTTTATATCTGGGGTCTTAAAGATGCAGATGGTAAAGAGATAAAAGGTGCTTGGCATGCGTTCAATGGTCAAGACGCTTTTGGTAAGACTTACACAGTTGAGGCTGATGGCATTTACGAGAGCGGAAAAGTCGGATTTATTATCGTTGAAGACATATCAAATGGTTGGAGTGATGATAAGAAGGACGGCGGAGATCGTAAGATCTGGCAAATCGAAGATGGCGTAGGCGAAGCTTGGGTTTACGGAGGAGATTCAAATACTTTTGCAGAACCGCCATCTGAAGTTGCTAACAAGCTTAATAACATTAAAACGTTAAACGTTACTGTTCACTACCGCAGAACAAACAAGGATTACGCTGGTTGGAATCTTTGGACTTGGTACGGTAGTGAGAAGGGCGTAAAGCAAGATTTTACGGCACATGATGATTTCGGAAAGATTGCAGAATATACGTTCCACAATGATTCTGGCGTAAAAGATCCAAAGTTTATTGTGCGATATTCTATGCAAGGCAACGATTGGGTTTATAAAGATCCTGGCGAAGGCGATCGCCCAATTCCTGCAAAAGCAATCACTTTAAGCCAAGATGGTAACACTGGCAACGCTGAAATCTGGCTTATGCAGGGAGATAGTAGAGTTTACTTAAGTCCAAACGTAATCAACACAAAGGCTAATGCTTTTAACGCTGATATTACGTCTTTTAAGGAATTTACTGTAAATGTGAGCGGCGACCCTTCGGAAGTAAAACAAGATAGCGTTACCGTAACTGATGTTACAGATTCAAAGAAAAATCAACACAAGACAATAGATATTTCGCAAGTTGCTGTTGTGGATAATAGGATCGTAATCACTGCAAAGAACGAATTAGATCTTAAGAAAATGTATGAAATCAACATTAAGGGTGTTGGTGGAATGCCTAAGACAGTTTCTGCTTCAACTGTTAAAGGCTCTAAGATTGTTCGCACTGATGAGTTTGATCAAAAGTATGCGTACATAGGCGATGACTTGGGTGCTGTTGTAAAAGATGGTTCTACGACTTTCAAGCTTTGGGCTCCAACTGCTACAAAAGTGGAGTTAGTAACTTATAAGTCAACTGATGAAAAAGCACAAGAAGATAAAACACAAGATCTGACTCTTGGTACAGAAGCTGGAAAGCTTGGCGTGTGGAGTATTACTACGAGTGATGCAAAAGTTGGCACTGCTTACACTTACAAGGTTCATTTTGCAGATGGCACTGTTAATAATTCTCCAGATCCTTATGCAAAAGCTGCTGTGAGAAACGGAATGAGATCCGTTGTATTCGGTAAAGATACTGGTAAGCCTGTACCTCGTATGGCATCGTTTGATAAGCGCCCAACTGATGCGACTATTGCAGAGATGAATATTCGCGACTTCTCAATTCACGAAAGTTCTGGCATAGATGGTGCAAAGCGCGGCAAATATCTCGGTGTAATCGAGTCTGATGCTAAAAAAGATGGAAAGCCAACTGGCTTTGATTATTTGAAGTCTCTTGGAATCACTCACGTACAAATCATGCCAATGTATGATTTTGGTTCTGTGAATGAAGCAGGAGATTTGAGTTATGTTGCTACTAACGACAAAAATAGTCCTCACCAAAACTGGGGCTACGATCCAATTAATTACAATGTTCCAGAAGGATCGTATGCATCTGATTCAGCAAATCCTGCTACTCGTATTACGGAGCTAAAGCAAATGGTTAAAGGCCTGCATGATGCTGGCTTGCGTGTGATTATGGATGTAGTTTATAACCATGTTTATAACGCGCAAAAGAACGCTTTTGGCCAAACTGTGCCAGGTTACTACTTCCGTTACAACGATGACGGCAGCTTGTCTAATAGATCTGGTTGCGGAAACGATACTGCTTCAGAGCGCAAAATGATGCGAAAGTATATTGTTGACTCTGTAAAGTA
>QWCD01000182.1_pt1 | contig 17552 bp, 16 predicted proteins | sample 1972461 | NCBI WGS metagenome assembly QWCD01 (sample SAMN09866717, study PRJNA288562) | Human vaginal metagenome isolate term4_vaginal, whole genome shotgun... | isolation source: vagina | host: Homo sapiens | place: USA: California | reverse complement strand
AACCTAAAATTTGTAATTATATTGATATTCCATTGCAGCATATTAATGATGATATATTACGACAAATGAATAGGAAAGATAGTCGTCATGATATAGAAACATTACTAAAAAAAATTAGAAACCAACCTAAGCATATTACATTGCGCACATCTATTATAGTAGGTTTTCCTGGTGAAACGGATGAGCAATTCGATGAGTTATGTGATTTTGTAAAACGTATTAAATTTGATAATATGGGTGTTTTTACATACTCACAAGAGGAGGGAACTATTGCAGGCGCTAGACATGACCAAGTACCTGAGTCGATTAAAGAAGACCGTTATCATACATTAATGGCAATACAGGCGGCTATTTCTGAAGAAAATAATAAGGCTTTAGAAGGGGTAGTATGTCAAGCGATGATAGAAACCATCGAACCATCAGATGATGGTACTTTCTTGGCGAAAGGTCGATTAGAAACACAGGCACCTGATGTCGATGGTAACATGTATATTGAAAATTGTGAAAATTTAACGCCAGGCACAATATGTAATGTAAAAATTGAACAAGGCTTTGCCTATGATGTAGTGTGTAATCTAATGGACTAAATACTAAAGGATGTGATGGTATGATTGTTGAGCTAATTTCAACAGGATCTGAATTATTATTAGGGGATACTGTCAATACGAATGTATCCTGGTTAGCACAAGAGTTGAATAAGCTAGGATATACAGTTGCATATCAATCTGTTGTGGGTGACAATCGGCTTCGTATGCAAGAAGTGCTACAGATTGCTATGAAACGAGCTGATATTATTATTACAACTGGTGGATTAGGGCCTACACAAGGAGATATTACTCGTGAGGTAGTGGCCAGTGCAATAGATGTTCCTCTTGAATGTAATGAAGATGCAATGAATGAAATAAAAGCCTTTTTTTATCGCGTTAATCGTGATATGCCAGAAGCAAGCCGTAGAGAAGCTATGTTGCCATCCAGTAGCAACGTATTGCACAATCCTGTAGGCGTAGCTCCTGGAGTAGCTTTACAAGATAAGAACAGTCAAACAACCTTTATCCTCTTACCAGGACCGCCAGGAGAAATGAAAGGAATGTTTGTAGATAGTGTCATTCCTTATTTAGAAAATATATTTGGCGTGCAAGGAAATGTTCATTCCTATCGATATGCGATTTATGGGCTTAGAGAATTAGAATTAGAACGTACTGTTGCTGATTTAGTCGCCTCACAATCAAATCCAACGATTGCTTTACTCATAAAAAAAGGATATATTGAGTTGAGAATTACTGCTCATGGCAAAACAGTTGATGAAGCTAAACAATTATTGGATCCGTGGGATGCAATTATTAGAGAACGATTAGGTCATCATGTAGGTAGAGAATTACATACATCCATGGATGAATTATTAGCAAGTTCATTATTAACCGCAACTGCTACAGTTAGTACTGCAGAATCCTGTACATCGGGATTAGTAGGCAAACGATTAACTGATTTAGCTGGTAGTAGTGCCTATTATAATGGAGGCATTATTTCCTATACGAATACTATTAAGCATAATTTATTACACGTACCACAAGAATTATTGGATACAGTCGGTGCTGTAAGTCGTGAAGTGGCACAAGCTATGGCAGAAGGAACAAGACGCATAACCAATAGTACGTATGGTATTTCGACAACAGGATTAGCTGGACCAGGTGGTGGTACAAAAGATAAACCAGTTGGATTAGTATATATAGGGGTCGCAGGACCTAATGGCACGGTTGTTCATAAATTAGAATTAATTGGTAATCGTGATGATATTCGTCAAAGTGCAGCAGAATACGCACTTTATTATCTATATGAATATATGAAAGAGGTACACTAATATGTCAGATGGTAGACAAACTGCATTAGATAATGCATTAAAGCAAATCGAAAAAGATTTTGGAAAAGGCGCGATTATGCGTCTTGGTGATGTAGCCAACAAGATGAACATTGAAGTGATTTCATCTGGATCATTGGCCATCGATTTAGCAATCGGCGTAGGAGGATTTCCACGTGGTCGTATTATTGAAATCTATGGACCAGAATCATCTGGCAAAACCACAGTTGCTTTACATGCAGTAGCAGAAGCCCAAAAACAAGGTGGTATTGCTGCTTTTATTGATGCAGAACATGCATTAGACCCTATTTATGCTAGAAATCTTGGCGTTGATATTAATAATTTACTAATATCCCAACCAGACTGTGGTGAACAAGCACTAGAAATTACTGAATCCTTAGTTCGTTCCGGAGCCGTCGATATTATTGTTGTTGACTCGGTAGCGGCATTAGTCCCTAAAGCTGAAATTGAAGGTGAAATGGGCGATGCACAAGTTGGTTTACAAGCTCGTTTAATGAGTAAAGCTATGCGTAAACTTACAGGAATTATCAATAAATCAAAAGCAGTTGTTATTTTTATTAATCAATTGCGTGAAAAAGTAGGGGTTATGTTTGGTAATCCTGAAACTACTACAGGGGGCCGAGCATTAAAATTTTATTCATCTGTTCGTTTAGATGTACGTAAAGGTGAAATGATTAAGGCGAATAATGAAAATGTCGGCGCTAGAACAAAAGTAAAAGTAGTTAAAAACAAGGTAGCTCCACCATTTAAAGTAGCTGAATTTGATTTAATGTATGGCATAGGTATTTCTAAAGAAGGTACATTAATTGATGTTGGTGTATCGTTAGAAGTCATTAATAAATCGGGTGCCTGGTATTCTTATAATAATGAACGTATGGGGCAAGGAAAAGAAGCTGCTAAAACCTATTTAAAAGAACATCCAGCTATAGCGGCTGAAATTGATAAAATTATTCGTGATACCTTATCGGCAGAGCCAGAAGTATTTGATGTCGGTGTGAATGCAGAATCAATAACACCAGATACTAGTGAAGCGTAATTTCTATGTCCATATATTCAGCAGATATGAACGTTAACAATCAAGATGAATACGCTAATGCAATGGCACAAGCATTACGTTTTTTAAACTATCGTTTTTTGAGTTCCTATGAGCTTAGAAGAAAAATGCAGGGAAAAGAGTATTCTGATGATGTAATTAATCGCGTAGAAAATAAATTGATAGAATTACAATATTTGGATGATAAACGATTATCTGAAGACATGGCTCGTAGATTAATGCATAAACAATTATATGGGCGATTTTATATTGAACAAAAACTAAAACTTCGTGGATTAGATATACCAGAAATACTTAATACCTATAATGAAATTGAAGCAGGATTTTCTATGATAGAGAAAAAAATGCCGAAAAAAACTGTCAGTGATATGATGACAACGAAGAAAAAAATAAGTAGGCTATTAGCAAATCGCGGATTTTCTAGTAATACTATTGCCATCATCTGTGATAAAATTAGTGCATCTAATGAGGATGATTACTAATGTAATAAGTGTATATATATTCTTTAATACGTAAGGTTTATGCTGGTAATCACTCTTATTTCCTTGACATAATATCATTTACAGACTAAAATTAAATTAACCTTATAAATAGGGTTTGATAATTGAATTAGACACGGCAATACAAGGAGCCGATGAGTATCGGCTCCTTAATTTTATGTATGGAGGTGAGACCAATTTTAGAATACAGTATAATTGCCGTTGTAATGGTACTGATTGGCTTAGGCGTTGGTTATTTCTTAAGAAAAAATATTGCCGAAGGGAAATTAAAACAAGCTGAAATAGAAGCTGAACGTATCGTAGCTGATGGTAAGCGTTTAGCGGAATCGAAGAAAAAAGAGGCTTTGTTAGAAGCTAAAGAAGAAATTCATAAACTTCGTACTGACGTTGATAAAGAAAATAAAGACCGTCGTGCTGAATTACAACGCTTAGAACGACGAATTCTGCAAAAAGAAGAACACTTAGATAAGAAATTAGACAACATTGAACGTAAGGAAGAAACGTTATTACGTAAAGAGCATGAAGTAACAGAATATCGTGAACAAGTGAATGCACTTTATGAAAAACAGATGACAGAACTAGAACGTATCTCAGGCATGACATTTGATGAAGCCAAAACTACGTTGTTGACTAATGTAGAAGAAGAAATTCGTCATGAAACAGCAGTATTAGTAAAAGACTTGGAACAACAAGCTAAAGATGAAGCTGAAAAGAATGCACGAGAAATTATTGCAGCAGCAATTCAGCGTTGTGCAGCTGATCATGTAGCGGAATCAACAGTGTCTGTCGTTTCCTTACCTAACGATGAAATGAAAGGTCGTATTATTGGTCGTGAAGGTCGTAATATACGTGCTTTAGAAACCTTGACGGGGATTGATTTAATCATCGATGATACGCCAGAAGCTGTTATTTTGTCTGGGTTTGATCCAATTCGTCGAGAAATTGCACGAATTGCATTAGAAAAATTAATTGTAGATGGACGTATCCATCCTGCACGTATTGAAGAAATGGTAGCAAAAGCTCGCAAGGAAGTAGAACAAACCATAAAAGAAGCAGGCGAACAAGCCACATTTGAAGCTGACGTACATGGTTTACATCCAGAGATTATTAAGATCTTAGGGCGTTTGAAATATCGAACTAGTTATGGTCAAAATGTATTAAAACATTCCATTGAAGTCTCTCATTTGGCTGGTATTATGGCAGCTGAATTAGGAGGTGACATTGCACTTGCTAAGCGTGGCGGTTTACTCCATGATTTAGGCAAAGCATTGGATCATGAATTAGAAGGTTCTCATGTTGAAATCGGTGTAGATGTTGCTAGAAAATACAAAGAAAGTCCATTAGTTATTAATTGTATTGGTGCTCATCATGGTGATGAAGAATTTAAATCAGTAGAAGCTGTATTAGTAGCTGCCGCTGATGCCATTTCTGCCGCTCGTCCAGGAGCTAGACGAGAAACATTAGAAAACTATTTAAAACGATTAACAAAATTAGAAGAAATTGCCGAATCCTTTGAAGGCGTTGAAAAATGCTTTGCTATTCAAGCAGGGCGTGAAATCCGCGTTATGGTAAAACCAGATAAAGTAGATGAAGCTGAGTCAACTTTATTAGTTCGAGAAATTATCAAACGCATTGAATCTGAACTTGAATATCCAGGACAAATAAAAGTAGTAGTTATTCGTGAAACACGAGTTATTGATTATGCTAAATAATTAGAACTTATTACTTTGTCATTTTATTATATATATTGGGACAACATATAGTGTGTTGTCCCAATATTCTTATATAACTCTTGATAAATTACTATGAATTTATAGGGGCCCTGCTTTTAGGAACATATAGTATTCTTTCTATTGTATAGATATATTCATTCTGTATTAAAGAAAAATGATAAAAATTTTTTCTTTAATAGAGGATTTTTTTATTATATGTCGAATATTAATAAAGTTGGACTATTTTTTATACAATAGATTAGAGAGATTCTTAGTCTTGAAAGAGGAATTATTACGTCTTTTGTAGAATATTATAATTAGTGGATATGTAATAGTAGATATAGGTGAACTATGGCTCGATATTTCGATACTGAATTAATTGAAAAAATTAAAGATGCTAATGACATTGTCTCAGTTATATCTGAACATGTACCATTACGAAAAAAAGGAAAAACCTATTGGGGGTGCTGTCCATTTCATAATGAAAAAACACCGTCTTTCAGTGTTACCCCTGAAAAAGGATTTTATTATTGCTTTGGTTGTGGCGCTGCAGGCAATGCTATCAATTTTTTGATGAATTATGAACATTGTACATTCCCAGAAGCATTAGAAAAATTGGCAAATCGTGCTAATATTCCGTTGCCTGTTGCTGATATGTCTAAGGAACAACGCGAACGCAATGAATATCGTCACAAGCTATATGAAATTAATGAACTGGCATCGAATTTTTTTCATAATTGCTTAACCCAAACATCATTGGGAAAACCAGGTTTAGACTACTTATTGAATCGTGGTTTAACTATGGAAACAATCAAAAAATTTAAACTTGGCTTTGCTCCTAACAGTTGGGACAAACTATATCGTTCATTTATAGAACGACATATTCAAGAAAGTTATTTACTCGAACTTGGATTATGCAGAAAAGGAAGTGGTGGCAAGGTTTATGATTATTTTAGAAATCGTGTTATCTTTCCTATTATGGATGGTCGTGGTCGAGTTGTTGCTTTTGGAGGACGTGTCTTAGACGATAGTACACCGAAGTATTTAAATTCTCCAGAAACATCTATATTTAGTAAAGGCCATGTATTATTTGCATTCGATAAAGCGTATCCAACAATCAGAAGTACTAAACAAGTAATTTTAGTAGAAGGGTATATGGATGTCATATCTGCACATAATGTAGGCATTACTAATGTAGTTGCTTCATTAGGAACTGCTTATACAAAAGATCATGGCAAACTGTTACTGCGCCAAGCCGATGAAATCATATTAGCCTATGATATGGATGGAGCAGGGCAAAAAGCTGCTAAACGAGCTATGGAATTATTAGTGAATACAGATTTTAAAGTACGTGTATTAGCCATGCCTGATGGTAAAGATCCTGATGATTATTGCCGTCATCATGGAAAAGAGGCTTTCAAAAAGTTAGTAGAGCAAGCAGTTACGCCGTTTGAATTTTTATTAAATGACTCATTAATTCGCCATGATAGTACCGATCCTTTAGAAAAACAAGCTATATTAGAAGAGATGTTTGCCTACATCTCTCATGTAGAAAGTAGTGTAGAACGTGATAATTTATTACATGCGTTAGCATTGCCATTGTGGTTAGACACCAATACTGTATATCGATACTTTAAGAATTATCTAAAAAAAGGCAATCTCGTAACTCAATCTAATTCTCCGCCAACATCTATGTATAATGTGTCCTCCATACAAGAAGAAGACCTAATAGTAGCCATGGCAATTCATACTATACAAGCATGGCGGGATATTATGCAGTATGTTCCTTTAGAAGATTTCTCAAATCCTTTGCATCGAGAAATATTGACAAAAATAGGTGACTATATAAAGGATAAAGGATCTTATACGTCTCGAGAATTAGAAAATGTATTCGAAGCAGAAGCAAAACAAGAATATATGCGTCTTATGGTAATCAGTGATAACACATATAGTAAAGATATACTATACCAATTGTTACGGGCTGTGCGCTTACGGTCATTACGAGAACAATATAAATCACACAGTATGCTAGCAGATCAATTAAGTAGATCGGGTGATATGAATTTCATTAATGAATTAAAAGAATGTCAAAAATTGCAAGACATTATAAAAGAATGGTCTTAATAGTACGTACGTGAAAGGAAGAGTGCGGTGGCTAAGAAAACAAAAGATATAACAAGAAATCAAATAGAAGAAATTATTAAAGAGTTATTGGTAAAAGGTAAAAAGAATGGTAGCTTGCATCAATCAGAAATTACAGAAGCGCTAGCAGATCAAGAAGATATTTCAACAGAACAACTTGATGATATGTATGAAATTTTTAATAAGTTAAATGTTGATATCATTACTGATTTAGACGAAGATGAAATTCACGATGACACTGATTCTATAAGCGCGGAAGATGATGATGAAGATGATGAAGCCATACCAGAAAAGAAAATTAAAATTGATTTAACTGTACCAGAAGGTGTTAACATTGATGATCCTGTACGGATGTATTTAAAAGAAATAGGGCGTGTACCATTACTTTCAGGGGATGAAGAAATTATATTAGCACAACAAATTGAGGCAGGTATGCAAGATGATGCTTCTTACAAAGAAGTGATAGAAGGGCAACGGGCAAAGAAAAAATTAGTGGACGCTAATTTACGGTTAGTAGTTAGTATTGCAAAACGCTATGTAGGTCGCGGTATGTTATTTTTAGATTTAATCCAAGAAGGTAATTTAGGTCTTATCAAGGCCGTTGATAAGTTTGATTATACAAAAGGCTATAAATTTTCAACCTATGCGACTTGGTGGATTCGACAAGCCATTACTCGTGCCATTGCTGATCAGGCACGGACCATTCGTATTCCTGTTCATATGGTAGAAACGATTAATAAATTAATCCGTATTTCTAGACAATTATTGCAAGATAAAGGAAGAGAACCTACTCCTGAAGAAATTGCAGAAGGTATGGGAATTTCCGCAGATCGTGTACGGGAAATTCAAAAAATAGCACAGGAACCTGTATCATTAGAAACACCAATTGGCGAAGAAGAAGATTCTCATCTAGGCGATTTTATTGAAGATCATGACGCGATTGCACCAGATGATGCAGCGAGTTACATCTTACTTCGTGAACAAATCGATGAAGTGTTTACTTGTTTAACTGAACGGGAGCAACAAGTGTTAATCTTGCGATTTGGATTAAAAGATGGCAAGCCACGCACATTGGAAGAAGTAGGGCAATATTTCAGTGTAACTCGTGAACGTATTCGTCAAATTGAAGGTAAAGCACTAACAAAACTTCGCAATCGAGGTAAACGCGATAAAATTAAAGATTTCTTATAATGATATACCTTAATGTATAGTAATTAGTAACGAAATGATTCTTACTACATGAATGGTATCATTAAGGTAAAAGGAAGTATACAATTAGACGTGATAACAATGAGTTTTAGCATGCCAATGACTTTTTCTATTTTATGTGATAGAATAGAGTTAATTTAATATAGATAATAATTGTCTGTTCATAATTATCTATATATTACAATTTCTTACAATCCAGTAGGATTATGGTTAGTAGTATAATAAGAGGTATATATGAAAAAACAAATAACACAAATGATGATAATTGGAGGATTAGTAACAGCTGTTTATATGGGTGGCACTTATTCTGTACAAGCCGATTATGATACGTTAAGTATGCCAGCCCCTACTGCTACACCTAGCATATCTATAGAGGAAAAACATATATTAGTGCCAGCGCCTAGTACTTATGTACAGTCTGAAATGGATCGCTATGTAGCGTGGTATAATGAACAAACTCGTACAGCAGACAGCCATGTACCTATGAAGATATTAGAAGATGGCACTCAATTATCGGTATCAGAAGTAATAAATCAACGATTTGTTCAAGCCTTAAAAGATCGTAAACATTTTTATGAATGGTCACATCGTTATGATATAAAAGAAAAAGAAGAACAATCGACCTATGCAATGGATACATTACAAGCTATGATTAACGATATTGAATTTGCTACTACAGGACGTTTTATAGCGACTACAGAACCACATCACATAGATTTATGGGCCGCCATTCAAGAACCAGCAACTCCTAATGTAGATGAACCTGTGAATCCTGCACACATTTTAGATATTGAAAAAGAACATATGAGTCGTGTTAATAATTCTGAGCTTCGTTCCTATGCGAATGAAATGATTCTATTTGCCATTCATGATACGATGAACGATAAAAGTTTTAAATAATATTTTTAAATAATATATTCTTACATGATCTAGTTATTTGATATAAATATTACATAAAAAACTGTTGACAGAGTCAGTGACTATCTATATAATAGGTATTGTTCCAATACGCCGGAGTGGCGGAATGGCAGACGCACTTGACTCAAAATCAAGCGGGTAACACCGTGTGGGTTCAAGTCCCACCTCCGGCACCAAATTAAGCATCAAGTCTCGTTGTAGATTTGGTGCTTTTCTTTATATGGAGGTAGCTATGCGTTTAGGAATTGATATAATAGAAGTAGAGCGAATTAAGCAGGCTATAAAATGTAATGCTCGCTTTCAACAACGAGTGTATACGACATATGAAATAGAATATAGTCAGGGTAAGAAACGTCATTGTTATGAATCATTGGCTGGCATCTATGCCGTAAAAGAGGCCTTTGTAAAAGCGTTAGGAACAGGATTTAGAGAAGGTTCATGGTTAGATATAGAGGTCAATCACACTCCGAAAGGAGCCCCATTTCTTGTTTTATCAGGAGTATTCAAAAAAATATATGAGAAGCAACAATTAGGTCTCATATGTGTATCAATTAGTCATACTCGGGAATTAGCGATGGCTCAAATTATTATTGAATAATGAATGGAGGTGCCCTATGCGCATACTTTCAAAAGAAGAAACTAATTATATAGACGAACAAATTCCATTACGGACTGGTTTGCCTCTTGTGTTAGTGATGGAAAATGTAGGTAGAGGTATTGCTGAAGAAATTATCAATTCCATAAACAGCACCAACAATAAAAGTGCATCACATGTTGTATTTATTTGTGGGACTGGCAATAACGGCGCTGATGGATTGGTAGCGGCCCGTCAATTATTAGAATATAAGATTCCTAGCTATGTATTCATTCATGGCGATATTTTGAAAGGTACGGACCTATTTCGCACACAGTATACTGCATGCCAGTCACTGGGCATCAAGTTTGTTAACTCTATGAAAGATATTCCTTGGCATTCTGTTGGCATTGTTCTTGAAGGTCTGATTGGTACAGGTTTAACTAGCGATTTACGAGATCCGAGTCAACAGTTACTTGAAGAGTTACATCATTGGCTAACAGAATATCACATTGAAAATTTATGGGCCATTGATATACCAGCTGGTGTACAAACTAATTCGGGACAAGTATCAAAGGGCACATTAACATATACTAAAACGATTACTTTTGGAGCTAGTAAATTAGGTATGCATCTCTATCCTGGGACTAGTTATTGTGGAGAAATTTCTATTAAACCCTTAGGTGTTCCATGGGAATCTATTAAGCTGGAGCCTCACGTGCATACACTGGATAAGGACTTAGTCTGTAAACTATACCCAATACGTCCATCAAATGCACATAAAGGTATGAATGGACACGCCCATATAATAGGTGGATCTGAGTCTATGATTGGAGCCCCTATTATGGCGGCAGAAGCTTGTGTCTATACTGGTGCGGGTAAAACTACATTACATGTACCAACTGATTGTATACTTCCAGTACAATGCAAAGTTATGCCAGAAACTATGGTTCAATCTTTTGAAACGAATGCCGATTTACTTCTATCATTGACTGATTGTACAGCGATGGCCATAGGTCCAGGCTTAGGGCGTTCGAAAGAATCTGAATCACTTCTTACATCACTCGTATCTTCTTTTGAGGGTCCTTTAGTGATTGATGCAGATGGATTATATGCATTGCATGAATTAAGAGCTACTAAACAATATTTTATAGATCGTAACCGTTCAGTTATCATGACACCACATATAGGAGAATTTGCTCGATTAACAGGACAGTCGATTCCATATATTCAATCACACTATGTGGATATGGCGCGTGAGTTTTCCATGGCCTATAATGTGACATTAGTACTAAAAGGTATTCCTTCTATAATTGCCCTACCATCCGGTAATATATATATAAATACGCTTGGCAATTCTGGTATGGGTACTGGCGGCATGGGAGATACATTGACAGGAATTATTGTAAGTTTATTAGCACAAGGTATGAATGAAGATACGGCGGCTATACTAGGAGTTTATTCACATAGTGCTAGTGCCGATTTCTTACATCACACAAAGCCTATCGGATATACTCCCAGTGATGTAGGCAAAGGAATTGGATATATATTAAAGCAATTACAAGTTTAATTTCATAGGAGCCTATTATGATATATAAATTAAAATACCTTGCCACTATTTGTAGCATAGTATTCACTATTTTATCTCTTACAGGGTGTACAAATCATTCAACTACGATGACGCATGCACCACAGTCAATAGCTAGTCAAACAGAGAATCAATCTAATTCTACAGAAAAAACATCTTCCACCAATAGCACTGGAACGATGGATATATATATCCTTGATGTAGGACAAGGAGATTCTATTTTAATAAAAGTAGGTGATGAGTATACAATGGTAGATACTGGAGATGTAGCTCATCGTCGATCAACCGTGACTACGTTAAAAAAATTAGGTGTTTCACATATAAAAAATGTAATTATCACTCATCCTCATGAAGATCATATAGGTGGTGTCTATGGAATTAGTAAAGAAATACCAATTGATACCATTTATGATGATGGCATTGCGGTAGATAATAACTTATATAAAACATATCGTGCTATGATAGAAAAAAAGCATATTACTCATAAAGTACTCCAAAAGGGAGATACTGTTGATTTAGGCAATGGTGCGAGATTTGATGTCTATGCGCCGAGTGATTCATTATCGTATGCAGAGGCGAAAGCTCAAAGAGGAAAGAAATTAGGATCTCAGTCAAAATATCTTAATAATCATTCTATTGCAGGAAAACTTGTATTTGGTAACTATTCATTGTTCTTAACCGGTGATGCTGAGCAAGAAGAGGAATCACAATTAGTAAAAGATTATAATAGTAAGCTATTTAGTCGTATGTTAAAAGTTTCACATCATGGTAGTAATCATAGTTCTATCGAAAAATTTATTAGGTCCATAAAACCGGAATCAGCACTCATTTCAGTAGGACTACATAATGATTATGGACATCCTGGTAATGAAACATTAGAACGATTTAAAAGGAATAATGTATTAGTGTATCGTACAGATACGATGGGCATGATTCACGTTGCCACAGATGGTAAACAATGGCATATCACTACTGAGCGATAATCGCATACTATACTTTATAAGTAATTGTAATCTATAAAAAATTGCCTAGTAGTGTTTAAGTAAGCATCCTATTTTAAGCCTATATGCATGTTATAATAAGACTAAACTATATAAACTACTCCTATATGTGTACAACATATTACAATTAGATAGGTAGCTACTAGATTGCCTTTATCAAAATAATACTACTTATAGACGAAGTAAATGGTATCTAATATCAATTATTTTCTAAAATGATACTAGTAGTATTCATTTCATGGTACAATATAATAGATTGAAATATTGAATAGAGAATATAAAAACGTGTTAGGAGTGATACAGTTGCGAAAACTTTATATACTATGGTTGGCCATATTAATGGTAGTTCCGTTTTTTTGTCAATCAACACAAGCTGCAACAGTAACTAATGTACGTTGGGTCACAAGGAATGATGCACCTGTACCATTTCTTAGAATGGTAGTCGATGTATCTAGTCCTGTGAAAGCAGGTGCTTCTATTAATAATAAGGGAAAATCTACAACGATTACGTTAAAAGATGCAAAACTAGGTAACGTAAAATCTTCAATTACAATGGATAAAAGTATTGCTACAAGCGCAAAAGTGCATGAAAAAAATAGCAATGTGGAGATTTCTATTGATACACCTAACGTATTAGATGTATCTGACATAAAAGTTTTTTCTTTAAAAAAAGATACCATTAATAACAAACCATATCGAATTGTCGTAGACATTCAAAAAAAAGGTGTTTCACCTCGGACTAATTATTATGAAAAGGCTGCGATTCCATCAGTAAAACCTAAAGTAGCTAAGCCAGTAGGGACACCGCCTACCTCTAGGCCCTATACAGTATCAGGTGGGATTCAAGGTAAATTAATTACTATTGATCCTGGCCACGGAGGGAGCGATCCTGGTGCGATAGGTCATAATGGATTACAAGAAAAGCAAGTAACATTACCTATCGCCATGTATTTAAAATCTGACTTAGAAGCTATGGGCGCTAAAGTTATTTTAACGCGTAGTACTGATAAGGATGTGTATGCGCCTAATGCGAGTGGTATTGATGAATTACAAGCTCGTGCTGATGTAGCAAATCAAGCTGGATCTGACATTTTCATTAGTGTTCATATTAATTCTTTCGATAATCCGTCTGTAGGCGGCATCGCTACCTATTATTATGGAAAAACATCTCATGATGAACAATTAGCACGTCACGTGCAAAATGAAATTGCTGGAGAACCTGGTTTCAATGGTGATAGAGGCATTCAACCAGGGAATTTATATGTATTACGAAATACTACGATGCCTGCTATTTTAGTGGAATTAGGATTTATATCAAATCCTACAGAAGAATCATTATTGACCAAGGATACAACACGCCGTGAGTTTGCTAAACGCATTGCCGATGGTCTAGCCGCATATTTTAAATAAAAGAGGAGTTATTATGATACTATTTAATCGCATGATAGCTGTCAGCATAGTATCAATGTTGGTTATAATGGCTACAGGTTGCTCAGATACTAGCCAACTAGCTAATCCTGGTCAATCTACTGCAGCTATTCACACGGGAGCTACTACAGAAGAAACTAATCGAAGAGGAAAAGTTGATCATCAATCTACAGTAGTTCTTACTATTTATGTTCCTTTAGAAAATGCCCAAGGTGTTAAGGCATCATCCATTGAATTATTGGCATCAGAGGCAACACCATTGCGTGCTGTACAAGAGGCAATCAATGCAGATCGTCAGCATGAGTATCCGCTATTTACCAAAAATATGAAAGTACAAAAAGTGAGCGTTACTAATGGGGTAGCAACGATAGATGTGAATCAAGCTTTTATAACAACTAAGAGTAGTGACCTATCTGTTCAATTACGATTGGCTACGATTGTCAATACGTTAACGTCTATGGAAGGCATTCAATCAGTTCGTTTTACTAATAACGGTAAGCCTGTTGATACGATCGGCGTCTTTGATACACGACAACCTATATCTATGATGAAATACATGATACAACAATAGAATATATAATATATTTTAATGCGCTTTGTAGATATGGTATGATAACTACAAAGCGTATTTTATTATAATGATACACGTACTCAATAAAGGAATTTCATTATGAAAGTTAAAGATATGGGCGAATTTACACTTATTAATGCAATAAGTGATGATGTCATTTTTGATCCTACTACTGTTATCGAAGGCATTGGAGATGATTGTGCTATATATAAATCTACGGAAGATTATGAGCAATTAATTAGTATTGATACCATGGTTGAAGGAATTCATTTTACTTTTAATACAATGAGTCCCTATGATATAGGTGTCCGCTTATCAACTGCTAATATTAGTGATATTGCTGCTATGGGTGGAATACCACGTCAAATAGTAATTAGTATTGCCATTCCTCCTACAATGGATAGTGCCATTATTAAATCTATTTATGATGGTATTAAATACCAATGTAAACAATATACAATTAATTTAATAGGTGGAGATACAGTTAGTACGTCAGGTCCTTTAGTTATAACACTGACTATTGTTGGAGAAGTACCTAAAGGGAAAGCTGTATTACGACGACGTGCACAAGTTGGTGATTGTATAGGCGTTACTGGATATATGGGAAGTAGTGCAGCTGGCTTAGATGCAATTTATCATACCTATCAAGATACAAATGTAATTATTCAATCCCACAGACAACCGCAACCACAAGTAGCATTAGGCACTTATCTTCGCCATATAGGTGCTACTGCCATGAATGATATTAGCGATGGATTAGCTAGTGAGTTACATGAAATAGCAGATACATCAAACATAACCATGCTCATTGAAGAAGAATTAATACCAATTCATAGAGAAACCATGCTGATAAGTAATCGATTAGGCAATAATCCTCTTGATTACGCATTGTTTGGCGGGGAAGACTTTCAACTTGTATTCACAATACCGAGTGAATCCCTTCCTGCCGTTCACAATCAAAAAGACATCACTATCATAGGACAAATTATTTCTAAAGGTGATGGAACTGTCCTAATGAAAGGAAAGGATCAGTCTATACGCGTTATTGAAAAAAAGGGATATAATCATTTTTCTCATGATTAATCCTAGAATTTCTAATTGTATAGCTACTATAGTGTTATACTATGTCCACTATGTGTAAATAAAATATATAATATGATCTAGTATATTCATTTTTCTAATTAGTTGAGTTATTGAAATCTCTTATATATAATAATCTATATTCCCCATCATTTTTTGTACAAGTAAGGGTTACGCCCATACTATCTAGAAAGGTAGTAATTATGTTTAATGTAAAGAATAAAATAGAATGTCAATCACAATCTGTTGAAGATACACAGGCCTTAGGAGAAAAAATAGGTTTCTTTCTACAATCAATAACTACTCCACTATGTATTGCTATTGTTGGTGATTTAGGTACTGGTAAAACACACTTATCAAAAGGTATTGCTATAGGGTTTGGTATTACAGAGGAAGTCACAAGCCCCACCTTTTCTATTATGAATACCTATGGTGCAATCAATCACAGATTATATCATTTTGACTTGTATCGATTAACAACCGTAGAAGAGTTAGATACCATCGGCTTTTATGAATATACAGAGGAACAAAAATCTATTGTTGAATGGGCGGATATGTTTCAAGATGAATTACCTGATACCACATTGTGGGTACAAATAGAACGCATTTCAGAAACGGAAAGACGCATTACATTAGCATCAAATATAGTAGATAGTCAACAATTATCTATTATAGGAGGAAGAATATGTATTTAGCAATTGAAACAAGTAGCTTAGTGTCAAGTATTGCCATTGAGCATGATCATATATTATTAGGAGAATTAACTGTTCAATCAGGCTTAACCCATTCTGAACAATTAGTGCCACATATTCAATTATTATGTGAACAAGTGGGAATTATACCAAGACAGTTAGATGGTATTGTTGTCTCCATAGGTCCTGGGTCATTCACAGGTTTACGAATCGGTATGGCTACAGCTAAATCATTGGCATATGCCTTAAAGAAACCATTATACGGTGTTATGACAATGGACGGCCTAGCTTATAATCTTCTGTACACGAATCAACTGATTAGTGTAGTAATCGATGGACAAAAGAAGCATGTCTATGAAGGTTTATATCGATACGAAAAAGGAACACTACATTGCATACAATCGCCGATTCTAAAAGTTGCATCTGATGTAATAGACGCCTACAAGGATAAGAATATATCTGTCATTTGCATTGGTGATGGTATACGAAGAATTCAACCTTTTTTAAGCGATGATACACCTTTGATAACAATCGCGCCTAATTCGATACAGATACCAAGAGCGAGCTCACTGTTCTTAGCCGCTAAAAATCGCATAGATGCACATGATAGTGATGATCCAATGACTATGTTACCTTTTTATATCAAACGATCAGAGGCAGAAGTATTGTGGGAAGCAAAGCATGGGACAATCTTAGAAAATGAAGAAAATCCAACTGTCATCGTATCCGAAACAGTTTCACTAGGAGAGAAATCATGATATTACGACTAGCTGAAATAGATGATGCTGATGGTATTTATCAAGTGGAAACAGACTCTTTTTCTATTCCTTGGTCATTACCTTCTGTAATTCATGAATTAGAAGATAAGGAACGCAAATTATATATTGTGGCCGAAGAAGATAATACGATTATAGGATATGCAGGTGCATGGATTGTGCTTGATGAAGGACAAATTACCAATATCGCTATCAAATCATCCTACCGTCGTCAGGGGTATGGCACCATGTTAACTAGAAAGTTAATCAAAGAATTATTTACGTTAGGGATGCAAGAAATTTTTTTAGAAGTTCGCATTTCTAATATACCTGCGATTTCCTTATATCGGCGATTAGGATTTACAGTAAAAGGTGTTAGAAAATCATATTATTCAGAACCCACTGAAGATGCTTATATCATGTCATTAATAAAAGAAGAAACTTTATGAGTG
>QWCD01000449.1_pt1 | contig 17712 bp, 15 predicted proteins | sample 1972461 | NCBI WGS metagenome assembly QWCD01 (sample SAMN09866717, study PRJNA288562) | Human vaginal metagenome isolate term4_vaginal, whole genome shotgun... | isolation source: vagina | host: Homo sapiens | place: USA: California | reverse complement strand
GCTCAACGAGCAGTTTTAAAAGCCAGATTAGAATTAAATGGTGACGAAAGACTTTCTCACGCTCGTAAAGAAGTAGACACAGTCATTGAATCTGCTCAACACCTCAACGACCAACAGAAAAAAGTCCTTCAAGATATGGCAAAATCTAAACATACGGTTGCAGAATTTTAACGGCTAAAGGAGAGTCAAACGAACTTAATAATGCCATGAAGGGGTTAAAAGATGCCCTTCAAGCAGAGTCTAATGTTGCACCATTAGTGCCTTCTTATCAGAAAGAGACAGGAGCTGCTCCTCTTACGCCTTCCTTTAAGAAGACGGCTAAAAAGTTTGAAGGCCAGAAACCTTCTGCGTCTCATAAGATGACAAAAACGGAGAAAAGAAGCAGTGAAGCTACTCAAGGTCAACGCGTGGGTGCCCAGTTACTGAAGACAGGAGTGCAGACAGTTTCCCTTTTAGGGCTTGCCGCTAGTCTTTTCTCAGTAGGAACCTTCTCCTTCTTTAAAAAGAAAAAATAGAGCATATTATCCTTGAAAATAGGAATATTATTCTCCAAAAAGTGGCTCTTCTGGGCGACTTTTTGGGGAATTTTTTGCTTCCTCAGAAGATGACATTTGTCATGTGAAGAGATGACAGATGCCCCTTCTTTTTATAAGGAGGGGTTTTTATAATAAAGAGGAAGATAGGAGGAGAGGTAGATGATTATTGAGGCCCATGAGGTGGTTAAACGCTACAGTGAATTAGTTGCTTTAGATCATCTGAGTTTGCAGGTGAATAAGGGAGAAATTTATGGTTTGTTAGGCCCTAATGGCTCAGGAAAGACGACGTTTATCTATTGTTTATTGACCTTACTGAAGCGAGAAAGCGGAGAAATTCGCCTTTTTGGAGAAGAGATGGAACCTTATCGGTATGATTTGAAAGCAAGAGTAGGCTTAGTGCCCCAGCAGATCGGCGTCTATCAAGAGCTAACGGTTCAAGAAAATATTGACTATTTTTGTGGACTCTATATTCAGGACAAAAGTTTGCGTAAGAAATATGTGGAAGAAGCGATGGCTTTTGTTGAATTGCAGGATTTTGCGAAGTTTCGTCCGAAAAAACTTTCTGGAGGGCTTCTTCGTCGATTAAATTTAGCTTGTGGAATTGCGCATAAGCCAGAGCTTTTGATTTTAGATGAGCCGACAGTGGCGGTGGATCCTCAATCTCGCCAATATATTCTGGATGGTATTAAAAATTTAGCCGAGCAGGGCGTTACGGTTCTGTATACAACCCACTACATGGAAGAAGTAGAACAAATTTGTGATCGCTTGACGATTATGGATAGCGGGAGAGAATTGGTGAGTGGGACGGTTGACGATCTCAAAGGGATGTCTCGAGTAGGAGAGTCTGTTACGGCTGAAGTGATGAGTTTGTCTCAAGCTTTTGTGGACCATCTCAACACTTGGTCAGCAGTGAGTGATTGGAATTATCAAGATTTTATTCTGACGGTTCGCTTTATCAAAGGGAAGAGTCAGTTGATGGCCTTATTGGATGCTTTTGAAAAATTCCAGATTAATTTGTTACATTTGACCGTGAAGAGGCCGAGTCTGAATGATGTCTTCTTAGAGCTGACAGGAAGGGAGTTGAGGGATCATGCTTAAGGCTTATTTCAAGACCTTGATTCGTAATCAGTCTGCTGTCTTATTTGGTATGTTATTTCCTTTAGGATTTGTTTTGATCTATGTTTTTGCGATTGGGGGAAGCTTGTCTGATCACGCTCATTTAGAGCCAGCACCTATCATTGTGGAATTGACGGGAAATGAAGAAGAAGAGACTTTTTTTAAGAAGATGTTAGAGCCGGTATTCGAAGAGAAGGAAACCGCGGAAGAAGTAAAAACAGCGCCACGTGGTGAGAAACTCTTAGTGGGAAAAATTGTTTCTCCAGGAGAGGAAGCTTCTAAGCTTGTCCAAAAAAGTCAAGCAGTTGGCAAGTTGTCTATCAGGATGGAAGATCACCGGGTGAAGTTTGCTTTTCAGATCGCTCAAGGACGAGAAAAAGATTTTCAAACTTCCCTTGCCTATCAGGTTTTTAAAACTTTGAATCAAATGAACCAAACCCTGCAAGTCTCTTTGGATAAAATGATAGCTTCAAAGGCTAGTGATCGTGATTTTGAAGCTTTTTGGGAGCAAGTGAAGGCAATATCCAATGATTCGGTGCCTGGATTAGCTTCTCTAGAAACAAAAAAAGGAATCTCAAAAGGAGCGGCAAGTTTTTATGCGTGTATGGCCTATATTTGCCTGTACTTTATGTGCTTTGGAGCTACCTTATACAGTGGAACGGAAGCAGATCAAAGTTTAGTGGCTTTACGCGAATTAGCAAGTCCAAAACCTAAATGGAAGCGAGTAGTCACACAAGGAGGACTTTATAGTTTGGTTGCCCTCTTAGTGACCTATCTTTCTGCTGGACTTATGACTTTTTATGGGATTCCTCTTTCTCGCTATGTAGGAGAATTAGGCCTTTTACTGACACTTGGTGTTTTGTTGGGCATCAGTTTAGGGATGGCGATGGGGGTTTTGTTGCCAGTAGGGGAGAAACACTTGATGGCCATTGCGATATCGGTCCCTTTGATTTTAGGTAGTTTGAGTGGATTAATGATCCCAAATGTTCGTTTATGGGTAGTTGAACAATGGCCACTTGTGGCAAAGTGGAATCCCTTAGCTTTGATTGGGGATGCTCTTTACCAATTAAATGCTTATGAGGATTTAGGCTTCTTCTATGAGAATGTTCGACGCCTCCTGATGATGTTGATGATCTCTTGGGGAATTATTGGATTTGGAACAAGGAGGTTGTCTTATGAACACCTTTAAGCTCTTTTTCAAATTAGTCAAGGCAAATTGGGTTAGTCATCTTTTTCTACCAGCTGTTATTTATTTAGCGATGACGTTACCTTTTGCCTTCATGCCACAAGAAACAAATTTTCAAGCCAGATCCGTACAGATAGGAATCGTGAACAAGGATGGGGATGATCCGATCAGTCAAGATGTGATTCATCGTTTGTCCACTCATCACCACTTACGTTCAGTAGAAGAAGGAGAAAAAGCCCAGGTAGAAGCTTTCTATATGGGCAAAGCGCAGGTCATGTTGATGATTCCCTCAGGCTTTGGTAAAGCTTTGAAGGATGGAAGGGTTCAAGATGCCCCTCTTGAAATTACCAGCAAAGATTATCCGCAAGAAGAACGTTTGGTGAAAGAAGAATTAGCGACTTACTTGAATACCTGGCAACTTTTAGCTTTAGCGCAAATGAGGGTTTCCGGTCAAGAACTAGAGCTTGATCAACAGTTCAAAGATTTAGATCAGGCATTAGAGGATCATGTAGAGATCCTTTACGAAAATTCTGGAGATTCCGAAATGCAGTTAGGGGTAGGAGAGAGAGCCTTACCTATATTGAGCTATGTTTTTGTGATTAGTTTTATTTATGTAATGGGGACTACCTTTTATGTTATGAGACAAAGTGAAATTCAGAAGCGCGAGCGCTTAGGACATGTTAAGCCTTGGAAGCGGGTTTTAGAAACCTATCTTGCGGGGGCTTGTTTAGGCGTGGGATATTGGATATTTTTCATGGTGACTTTGAATAGTTTGTTTGGAGGTGTCTTAGGTAAAACAGTGATCATGTGGGGGATTGTAGGAGCAAGTTTTATTAACATGCTCAGTATTTTAGCTTTCTCTTATTTTGTGGCAATGTTAGCCAATAGCCCAGGCGCTGTTAATTTTTCTTCCACTCTTTTAGGACTTTTGATTGCTTTTGGAAGTGGGATCTTTGTCCCCTTAGAAGTGGTATCTCCTTTCCTTCGGAGTTTGGTTTCACTGGTAAGTCCTATTTGGAATATTCGTTTGACGAAACTTCTTTTTAATTTAGAGACCTGGACAATTGGCCAAAAACAAGAAGCACTTTCCTATGTAGGAATTCAAGTTTTATTAGGAGTAACTTATTTGACTTTGAGTTTATTAATTATGAAGTATCGATTGAAGGCGCAAAAAGAATAGTTCCTTCGAAAAATCAATCAGGCTGCTAAGGAGTGAGGGTAAACTTTCACTACTTAGCGGCCTTTTAAAATTTTTGAAGAAAAACAGGCAAAGTTTTTGACAAAGAAAGAGAAGTTTTATAAAATGAACATTGTTCAATTTGAAGGAGGTGAGTGAATGAATCCAAAAGTATCGAGTAAAGAAGAAATTTTAGCAACCTGTCGAGAGATTGTATCCACAGAAGGTCTGAACCAATTAACTGTTCGACGCGTAGCGGATGAGGCAGGGATAGCTTTGGGATCTATTTATAATTATTTTGGTTCAAAAGAAGAATTAATTCTGGAAACGATTGGCTCAATTTGGCGGATAATTTTGAAGGATTGTTTGCAGATTCGCACAGAGCAAACCTTGTGTGATTATTTAGGGGCTCTCTATCAGGTTATTCAAGCAGGAGAAAAACAGTTTCCAGGTTTTTTGATGGGGCATGGCCAGCTCTTAAAAGGAGCGGGCAAGAAAACTGGTCAAGAGCGGATGCAAGGGGTATTCAAGCAATTTGAGAAAAATATGACGGCTTGTCTTTTGCAAGATTCTCAGATTCGTTCTGATTTGTGGGATGAAGAGCTAAATGTAGAGAAATTTACACAAATGATTTTTCCATTGTTCATGGATAGCTTAACGAAGGGCAGTCCAAGTTTCGCTCGCTTTTTGGAAGTTTTTTGATGGGCCTTCTTTTTTGATTATGTTTTTTATGATGGGGATGGGAATCAGTATTCGTCACTTTGCTTTACTGCCTGAAGGTGTGATTGCGTGGTTCTATACGGGATTAGGAGCATCTTTGGCTTTAGCAGGTGTAGGGTTTGCTCGGCAATTCTTTCATCATAGATCCTCTGTGACTTGGGCAGAAAGTTTAGTGAATATGGCCCTCCTATATTTTCTTTTAGCTATGAGTGCAGGTGTGGTTTATCGTGAATTGACCAAAGCTATGGCCTTTACAGGAAGAACCTCTTTGGGCTATGTACATGGGCACTGGTTGATTTTGGGGACGGGAGTTTGTTTAGCTCTCTTGAGTTTAGATCAACGCATGAAGTTGAGCGATCATCCTTTATTTAAACGCTTCTTTCTCTTATATCATGGTTCCTTATTAGTGATGGGAGGAATGATGATGGTCAGAGGAATTCTGACGGTTCTAGGTACTCCGCTGACTTCAGGAATGAATGGCGCTATTTCTGGTATTGCGGGTTTGAGTCACATTGGCTTATTGGTAGCTGGCCTTCTCTTCTTTAAATTGTTGAAGGTTCAACTTCAAGAAGGTAGCTCTTGTTGTTAGAAAAAATAAACTTCAAACAAAAAACGTCCGCTATCTCTAGTTAAATGGATTGTTCACTAAAAATCAGACTTTTAATAAAAAAGTTAAAAAGTTGAGATCTTAAATTTATCCTAAGAGTTAAGTTAATAAGAATACGTGGCAATAAAACAGCCTCAGAGTACTTTCATCAATAATAAAAGTACTCTGAGGCTGTTTTTAGTATGGATATACTAATTTTTTAGACTCTTTTTTCATAGCTATAGGATAATCACTTTTCAAGATAAACGTCCTAACAATAAATGTATCAAAAAAATTAACTAGCTTCAAGCGAATAGAATGTTTGACAGTAGAATAGATAAGATGAAATCGGAATGATAAGTACTCTTAAAAGATAAAGAACACATTCTATTTTTTACTATCACTAATATTTTAATTCCTAACTTTACCCAGATATTATCTCTATTTCATTTATTCAATTTTACGCTTTTGGATATGCTGAATTTGCATTAAATATATTTGTCAATTTAAGGTGTTCCACTTTAAGAAAGTGTCTAGCCATTTGTGCAACGCATCCCAATAAAATGGCATCATTTTTTAATGTACTTAATTTAATATTAGCGTTGGTATAAAGGTTATTGGATAAATTTTTATGTAAAAGAGGTAGTAAGTCAGAAATATTGAAAAATAGATTCCCATTAATTACGATAGTTGCTGGGTCTAGAGTGCAAAGAATATTATTAATTTGAATGCTGAGCAAGGTTACATATTTAGTAATAAATTCCCTGACGAACGGATCTTTTTGGTTCCAATATTTAATAATATCAGACAAATTGATTTTTTTATTAAAATGTTCTTGTAAAGTATCATAAATAACTTTTTTAGATATGTATTGTTCCAAACAGCCAAAATTTCCACAAGGACATTTTTTCCCGTTAGGATAAATAATAGCATGACCAATTTCGCCAATAGACCCCTTTTTACCTACTAGCATGTTCCCATTACTAATAACTCCAGCACCAATACCACTATGTATACTTATACTAATTAAAGATTCAGAATAAGAAGAATAAGTGTATTCACCTAATGCGGATAAGTTTGCTTCGTTATTAATGTAAATAGGAATGTCATATATTGAAGATAATTCAGAGAATAAGTCTAATTCATCTAACTTATAGTTTGGTGTAAACATTATTTTATCGTTTTTAACGATTCCATGGACAGCAATAGAGATTCCTTTTGTTCCATAAAATGAATCTGTATCAATAGATAGTAGGGTATTTATGTTAGATTGTAAAAAGTTAATTAATTTAGGGGAATTAAAATCTTCAATAAGCGATATAAAATCGTCGTAGTCATAAATAAGTGAATGAATAAGCGTACCATCTATGTAGCGTAAATTAAATTCTATAGTGTCTCTATCTATATTTATAGCGATGCAACTTGCAACTTTGGCGTTAAAAGATATTAAGATAGGTTTTCTTCCGCCTGTATTACTAGAGGCACCTAATCTAGTTTCGTTGAAATTTCAATATTATTTATAATTGTCTGGAGAATAAATGCTTCATTATTTTTTCTTACGGTATGGTTAGTATGTATCATCTTTATCCATCTTTCAAATAAATTTAGTTTCTTTTTATTAAGTATAATTCTGTAGCTGTTACAAATAAAGGGGTTTACAAATAAAACCGCTTACACTATAATATAATCAGATTAATTGTTAGATATTATTTTTTTACATAGTTTGTTAGTCAAGCTTACAAGCCTTAACTAGGAGGGGTTAAAATGATTTATTTTCCAGGAGTAGATAAGATTGAGTATGAAGGTAAAAGTACAGATAATATGTTTGCTTTTCGCCACTATAATCCAGAAGAGTATGTTTTAGGCAAGAAAATGAAAGATCACTTAAGATTTGCTGTTGCTTATTGGCACACTATTACATATGAAGGTGCAGATCAATTTGGAGTGGGGACGTTTCACAGAAATTGGTACGGAAGTACACCTATGGAAACTGCTAAAAATCGAGTAGATGCTTTTTTCGAATTATTAACAAAACTTCAAGTAGAATATTTTTGCTTTCATGATGTAGATATTGCGCCACAAGGAAATTCTTTAAAAGAATTTTTTGATAATTTAGATGAAATTACAGATCTTATTAAAGAGAAAATGGATGAAACAGGTATTAAATTGTTATGGAATACAGCAAATATGTTTTCACATCCTCGATATATGAATGGTGCGGCTACATCAAATGAAGCTGACGTATATGCTTGTGCTGCGGCACAAGTAAAAAAAGGATTAGATATTAATAAAAAATTATCAGGTGAAAATTACGTGTTTTGGGGCGGTAGAGAAGGTTATGAATCTTTGTTAAATACGAATTTAGAGCTTGAACAACAAAACATAGCTAAATTTTTCCATATGGCAGTTGAATATGCTGAAAAAATAGGACATAAACCTCAGTTTTTAATTGAGCCAAAACCTAAAGAGCCTACAACTCATCAATATGATTATGATGCAGCAACAACAGTAGCTTTTTTACAAAAATATGACTTAATTCAAGATTTTAAACTAAATCTTGAAGGAAATCACGCAACTTTAGCAGGACATACGTTTGATCATGAATTAGCAATTGCAAGACTATATAATGTGTTGGGATCAATCGATGCCAATCATGATGAAAAGATTTTAGGATGGGATACAGATGAATTCCCGCATGATCTATTGACTGCGACTTTAGCAATGTATCAAATTTTAGAAAATGGTGGTTTGGAACATACATTTGCTAGAGGATTAAAGGCTGCAGCTAAAATTAAAGAAGAAGGGTATTTAAGAGATTTAATTAAAGAAAGATATTCCAGTTATGATAAAGGAATTGGCAAAAAAATTATAAATGGAGATACTAGTTTTGAAGATTTATTTAGATATGCTTTAGAAAATGAGGAACCTAAAGTTAAGTCTAATCATATTGAATATGTTAAAGGAAAGATTAATGATTATCTCGTTTAATTTAGTAAAAGAATGAATTTGGAGGGGAACAGATGCAGTATGTAATTGGTATCGATTTAGGGACTACTTCACTTAAAGGAATAGTTTTTGATAAAAAAGGAAATCAAGTAGCATCAGCTTCAAAAAAATATTCTATTATTCATTCTAGTAGAGGATATAGCGAGCAAAATCCTTATGATTGGATAGATGCATGTCAATATGTTATGGATAAATTATTTTCCAAAATTAATGATTTAAACTTAGGTATTGAAGGTATTTCTTTTTCTGGGCAAATGCACAGTTTAGTTTTGTTGGATGAAAATAATTCTCCTTTGCAAAATGCGATTCTTTGGAATGACGTCCGTACTTCTCACGAATGCAAAGAGATTATGTCGAAGTTTGGGAAGAACCTTTTATCCATAACCAAAAATAGAGCTTTAGAGGGATTTACCCTTCCTAAAATAGTATGGGTCAAAAAAAACGAGCCAAAATTGTGGGAAAAAGTCAGCAAAATTTTGTTACCAAAAGATTATTTGAGATATGAATTGACAGGACAATTAAATATGGAGTATTCAGATGCATCAGGTACATTACTTATGGATTTGAAGCAAAAAGAATGGTCAAAAGAAATATTGGATTTTTTTGAAATCTCGAATAAAATTTTACCTTCTTTGGTAAAATCTACAGAATTAGTAGGGGTATTAAAAGAAAACATTAAAGAAAAATATAATATCCATAAAGATGTTAAAGTCTTTGCTGGTGGTGCAGATAATGCTTGTTCAGCAATTGGAGCAGGAATTATTTCTGAGAAAAACGCATTGGCTAGTGTTGGAACATCTGGAGTTTTATTAGTGTTAACGAATGAGGTACACAATATCAAAAATACAAGTCTTCATTTGTTTAATCATGTAATAAATAATCATTATTATGAGATGGGAGTTACATTAGCTGCAGGAAGTAGTTTGGATTGGTATCGAAAAACTTTTTATCCGGATTTTAGTTATGAAGAATTATTAAAAGAAACAGAAAATATTTCTGCAGGCTCAGAAGGATTATTATTTACTCCTTATATTATGGGAGAAAGAAGTCCTCATCCTGATAGTATGATTCGAGGAAGTTTTATTGGAATAGACAGTCTTCATAAGCGTGCACATTTTACGCGATCTATATTAGAAGGAATTACTTATTCGTTAAAAGAAAATTATGAGATCATCAAAGGAGAACGAACAGAGACATTTGATTCTATTGTTTTAGTTGGAGGGGGAGCGAAAAATAAGGAATGGAAACAAATCCAAGCAGATATATTTAATTGCCCAGTAAAATCATTACAGGCTGAAGAAGGTCCAGCTACAGGAGCCGCTATGATAGCTGCGGTAGGCTTGAATTGGTATGCTAATTTTGAAGATTGTGCGCAATATTTTGTGAAGTATACGGATTTAGTATACCCAATTAAAAATAACGTTCAGATTTATAACGAATACTATGAAGTTTATAAAGATATCTACAATCAAACAAAAGGACTTTCTTCTAAAATATATCATATTCAAAAAAAGTGATGTGATTAATTAATGCATAGAGGTGCTTCATGATAAATATAGATAATAATCGAATAGAATTACGGTATGATGATGAATTGTTATTAATTGAACCTTGGGGAAGTCATTCTGTTAGAGTTAGAGCTTTTCCAGATCAACATTACAGAGAACAGAATAATGCTCTATTATCTAAACCTTTAGTAGAAAATTGTCAACTCAAAAAAGAAAAAGATGGAACAACTATTTTGATTAATGGAGATCTAAAGGTTGTACTAGATCATAGAAAAAGATTAACGTTTTATGATAGAAAAAATAAAGTGCTATTAAAAGAATATATACGACTTCGTGCTGTAAAACATGATGATGGAAGCGAAGATGTAGGGACAGTCCAAATAACTAAGGATTTTAATTCTACTTTAAAATTACGATCTCGAGAATATAAGAGTATCGGAAATTCTTTTCAAATAACTGCTAGATTTGAGTCTAACAACAATGAAAAAATATACGGTATGGGACAATATCAACATGAATATTTAGATTTGAAATATACTACATTGGAATTAGCTCAAAGAAATTCTCAAATCTCTATACCATTTTATGTTTCTAATTTAAATTATGGGTTTTTATGGAATAATCCAGGCATTGGAAAAGTATCTTTTTCAAAAAATTTAACAGAATGGAATATGTTTTCAACTCAATATATTGATTATTGGGTTACAGTTGGAAAAAATCCTAAAGAAATTTTGAAAAATTATGCAAAAGCTACTGGACATGCACCAATTATGCCTAAAAAATTATTAGGTTTATGGCAAAGTAAATTACGTTATCGAACGCCTGAAGAAGTGTTAAATGTTGTGAAGGAATATAAAAAAAGAAATATACAACTTTCAACAATTGCTATTGATTATTTTCACTGGCCTAATCAAGGGGAATATAAATTTGATACAAGATTTTGGCCAAATCCTAAAAAATTTATAAGAACTTTGAAAGAAGAATACGGAGTTGAACCTATAATTTCAGTGTGGCCAACAGTTCAAACTGAAGCAGAAAATTATAATGAATATCTTGAAAAAGGATATTTAGTAAAAGTTAATCGAGGTATTCGGATGACGATGCAAATACAAGGAAATACAGTATTTGTGGATACTACGAATGAAGATGCTTGTCGATATGTTTGGAGTTTGTTACAAAAAAATTATAAAGATCTGGGAATAGATTATTATTGGATTGATGTTGCTGAACCTGGATATGCTGTATATGATTTTGATAATTATCGATATGATAAAGGTTCTACTTTGGAATGCGGCAATTTATATCCTGTAGGTTATTTGAAGATGATTTATGATGGTAGTCATGGGGATAAAAATCCTATTGTAACGTTAGTTAGAGGAGCGTGGGCAGGTGCTCAGAGATATGGAGCGTTGCCATGGTCTGGTGATATTGATTCAAGTTTTGAAGCTTTAAGAAATCAAATTAATACAGGCTTAAATGTTGGGATGGCTGGTATTCCTTGGTGGACAACGGACATAGGTGGATTTCATGGAGGACGTCCAGAAGATTCGGAATTTAGGGAATTAATGATTCGATGGTTTCAATATTCAACATTTTCACCAATATTACGGATGCACGGAGACAGATTACCTCATAGTAAGCCGTTGTCTTCTTTTGGGGGAGGTTCTATGCCAACGGGAGCACCTAATGAGATTTGGTCTTATGGTGAAGAAAATGAAAAAATATTTACCTATTATTTAAAAATTCGTGAGAATTTAAAAGACTACTTAGAAGAATTAATGATAGAAGCTCATCAATATGGGTATCCAGTAATGCGTACATTATTTACAGAATTCCCTGAAGATAATAAGTGTTGGACTATAGATAATATTTATATGTTAGGGAATAAATTATTAGTAGCACCTATTATTTACTATAAAGAGCGATTTAGAAAAGTTTATTTACCGAATGGAGAGAATTGGATACATCTATTTAGTCAAAAAAAATACGAAGGAGGAAAAGAATATATAGTTAAAGCTCCTTTGGACCAAATTCCTGTATTTATTCGAGAAAAGTATTTAAATGATTTTAAAAATATTATTAAAAATTAAATTTTAGGAGGAGTATTAAATATGGGTGTAGTATTAGCAAGAATTGATCAAAGATTGGTTCATGGCATTGTTGTAACTCAATGGTATAAGTACGTTAAGGCTAAAAGAATTATGGTTGTAGATGATGAGGTAAGTAAAGATGAAGCACAAAAAGCTATTATGCGTTTAAGTAAACCAACTGGAACAGGGATGTCAATTATAAGTACTGAAACAGCCGTTATTAATTTCAAAAACGGAAAGTATGATAATCATAATGTATTACTTTTAGTCAAAGAACCTTCTACTTTATTGAAATTAATCGAAAAAGGAATCACTATTCCTAAAATTATTGTGGGGATTATTTTTGATCGTGAAGATAGAGAAAAAATAACTAAAAATGTTGCTTTAAATGATACAGAAAAAGAGGATTTGAAAGAGTTAGAAAATTTAGGGATACCTGTTTATTTTCAATTTGTACCTTCAGATAAGGAAGAGCCGTTATCAAAATTTGTAAAATAGGAGAGATGAACTATGACCGAATTATTTCAGAATATATTAATTATATTACTCCCTATGTGGGCGTTAATTGATAACAGAGGTGTTACAGTATTAAATCACTGGCCAATCACTGTAGGATTAGTTGCTGGTATTATAATGGGAGATATTCCAACTGCCATGCAAATTGGCGGGACATTTCAATTAATGAGTCTAGGTGTAGCGGCTTTAGGTGGTTCATCTGTTCCAGATTATGCACTGGCTACAGTTGTAGGTGTTTTCTTGGCTGCCAGAACAGATGCTAATGTAGGAACTGCTATCGCAGTGGGATTACCTGTTGGTATTCTAGCGATTAATTTGGACGTATTAACCCATACTCTTAATTCAATTGTAGCTGATAAGTCTAAACAATATTTAAAAGAAGGAAAATTTAGTTTAAGTCGTAATATTAACTGGATTAGTGTTTTCTTAGTATCAATGCAAGCATTTATTCCTATGATCATTTTAGTTACTTTAGGGCCTACAGCAGTTAATGCTATTGTAGATTCTGTTCCTGAATGGTTTACGAATGGATTGAATATTGCTGGTGGCATGTTACCTGTTGTAGGAGTTGTTATGCTGATGAGATATATGCCAACACAAAAATATATTTGGGCAGTGTTATTGGGCTTTGTATTTACGGCTTATGTAAAAATGCCAATATTAGGGATATCATTGTTGGGATTATCTGCTGCTTTTATTGCGTATAGACAATTAAATATGGAAAGTGTAGCTGTTGAAACTGCAATTGATGCATACGATGAAGGAGATGATTTTGATGAGTAGTAATAAGTTAACAAAAAAAGATCATCGGAATACAGCTTTACGGTGGGCATTTATAGGAAGTAATACAGTAAATTTTGGAACATTACAAGGAGCAGGATATGCTTGGGCAATTTCAAAAGCTTTAAGAAAAATTTATCCAGATGATAATGATTATATTAAAGCAATGGAAGTTGAATTAGAATATTTTAATACAACACCTTACGTTGCTCCGCTTATAATTGGCGCAGATGTTGCTATGCAAGAAAGAAAAGGTTTATCTTCTTTAGAAGCTGTACGATCTATAAAAACGTCATTAATGGGGCCATTAGCAGGAATCGGAGATTCTGTGTTGTGGGTATTGTATCCAACAATTATGGGATCAATTGGTGGATATATGGCGTTAGAAGGAAATCCTTTAGGCGCAATTATTTGGATTCTCTTTAATTTATTGTTAGTAGGATTGAGAGTAAAACTATATAATATAGGATATAACTCTGGTACTCGTTTAATCACTGATTTATCTGAAAAATTGAGTGCATTTACGGAATCAGCTTCTATTATGGGATTAACTGTTGTAGGAAGTTTAATCGCTACTGTAGTTAAAGTATATACACCTTTGAAGTTTTCTTTTGGGGAAGTTTCATTACCATTACAAGGAGGAGTTTTTGAAAAAATTATGCCAGCACTTTTACCAGTGATATTGACAATCACGGTATATTGGTTAATGGAAAAGAAAAAATGGGGATTTTTGAAAATTATAGTTTTTTTAATTATTTTTTCATTGATAGGTTCGTATTTTGAGTTTTTAGGAGTACAACCAGTTTAACGTTTTTGGGGGGTTGGGACAAAAAGGCCCAGCCTCTTATTTTAGATTAGGGAGGTAGACTATGACTAAAATAATAATAGCATCGCATCACTCATTAGCAGAAGGATTTAAAAGTACATTAGAATATATTGCGCCGGGAGTGGCAAATATAGTTACTTTAAATGCCTATTTAGATAATGTATCAATTGAGGATCAGGTTAAAGCGATTATGAATGAACTCAAAGAAGATGAAGAAACGATTATTTTTACAGACTTATTAGGAGGATCAGTTAATCAAGAATTTACAAAGTATTTACCATATAAAAAATTTCATTTAATCACGGGAGCGAATTTTCCTGTTATTTTAAGCCTAGTTTTAAAGGCTCAGAATGAAACATTAGCTGATCAAGTTATTGAAGAAACGATTGAAGAAGCTAAAAAACAGATTATTTATGTGAATAAAATTTTTAATATCCATGAGGTAGATGAAGAGGATGAGTAAGCAACAAGATTGGTGGAAAGAAAGTATTGTTTATCAGATATATCCTAAAAGTTTTAAAGACTCGAATAATGATGGTATAGGTGATATTAGAGGCATTATTCAAAAATTAGAATATTTAAAATACTTGGGAATTAATGTTATATGGCTTAATCCAATTTTTGAATCGCCAATGGTAGATAATGGATATGATATATCAAATTATTATAAAATGAATTTGGATTTTGGGACAAAAGATGAATTAAAATTATTAGTCAAAGAAGCACATAATAAAGGAATTAAAATTATTTTAGATTTACCTGTGAACCACACAAGTAATCAGCATAAATGGTTTATTGAATCGGCTAAAAATGAAGATAATAAATATTCCGATTATTATATTTGGAAATCACCTAAGAAAGATGGTTCAGAACCCAATAATTGGATTTCTTCATTTGGAGGTAGTGCATGGGAATACAATAGTAATAGAAATAAATATTATTTGCATTGTTTTGCTAAAGAACAACCTGATTTAAATTGGGAAAATCCTAATTTGAGAAAAGATATTTATAAAATGATGAGATACTGGCTGGATTTTGGAATTGATGGGTTTAGATTAGATGTTATAAGTTTGTTAAGCAAGCGTCAAGATTTTCCAGATTCGCCTCCACAAAATAAAGATACCAAAAATTACTATATCGGGGTATCCAATGGACCAAGAATACATGAATTTATTCAAGAAATGAATGATCTAGTTTTTTCAAAATATGATGTGATGATTGTTGGAGAAACACCTAATACTACTTTAGAGCAAGCGATTTTATATACTAGTCCTAAAAGGAAAGAAATGAATATGGTGTTTCAATTTGATCATATGCATATTGATTACGGGGAACTTGGTAAATTCTCTAATGTGAGATTTAAATTAAGTGATTTAAAAAAAGTGATGACAAAATGGCAAAATGGTTTAGAAGAGGGTTGGAATGCTTTGTATTGGAGCAATCATGATCAACCTAGAGCAGTTACAAGATTTGGAGATGATAAACTTTATCGTAAAGAATCTGCTAAAATGTTAGGAACATTATTACACATGATGAAGGGAACGCCATTTATTTTTCAAGGGGAAGAATTAGGAATGAAAAATGTTCCTTTTTTATTTTTAGAGTATTATCAAGATATTGAAACACGTGGAGAAATAGAGAAATTAAAAAGCATGGGATTCGATTTATCATTTATAGAAAAAGTGTGTTATTTAAAATCGAGAGATAATGCGAGAACTCCTATTCCTTGGACAAATAAGGGAGCATACAATGGATTTAGTAATACACAACCGTGGATAAGGGTATCTCCAGATAATATAGAAATAAATGTTGAAAATGAGCTCAGAGATAAACAATCTGTATTTTTTTATTATAGAGAATTAATTAGAATTAGAAAAAAATATGATGTAGTAATAAATGGAAAATATCGTTTAGTGGATGCAGATGATTCGGATGTCTTTGCGTATATTAGAGAAACTGATAAAGAAGAATTGCTTGTTATTTGTTCATTTTCAGATAGTAGGATTAATTATGTTATTTCTAAAGAAGTAATGAAGGATAATTTTGAATTATTACTATCGAATTATGCTCGAAGAAATAGTCAATTGAAAGAGAATATGATTTTAAAGCCCTATGAATCGCTTATATATTATAGAAAAAAATAAGTTTATACATTAATTATAATTTAACAAGAATTTTTTAGGGAGAATAATAATTATGATTGAGTTGTTAAAAAACGGCTTCATTTATAAGTATGATAACGGATATCTTAAAGTTATTACTTGGGGACATAACACAATTCGCGTGTTTAATAGTCCTAAGCAAACAGTTAAATTAAATAATCGAATAGGAATTGAAGATTTAAAAAAATCAGATGAAGAAAAGAAAGTAGAAGTTTATGAAAAAAACTCCAAGTGTATCATTATCAATGGACATTTAAAAGTCGAATATGCTAATGGAAAGCTTACTTTTTACAATAGAGGGAAAAATTTTTTAGAAGAGTATTCTAGAAAACAAACTTCTGTTAGGAGAATTGAAGGAGTTGATGATCATATTCCTATAATAAATGCTCCTTCGTATTCTGAGAATATTTCTCCAAGAGAATTTATTTTAAAAAATAATAATGAGTATAGTAGTCAAGTTAGTTTTGAAGCTAATCTTGAAGAAAAGATATATGGAATGGGAGGGTATCAGGAAAAGCAATTAAATAAAAATGGAAGAATATATGAATTGATGCAAAGAAATTCACAAACAACGATACCTTTTTATTTATCTAATTATAATTATGGTTTTATTTGGAATAATCCTTCTATTGGAAAGGCTATATTTGGATTAAATAGAAAATTATGGATAGCTAATCAAAGTGATTATATTGATTATATAGTAACTATTGGAGATAGTCCGAAAGAGATATTAAAAAATTATACAGATATAGTAGGTCATACGCCCAAGATTGATCCTAAGTTACTTAATTTATGGCAAAGCAAGTTAAGGTATCGAACAACCACAGAAGTAGAAGAAGTAGCTAAAAAATATTTTCTTAAACAAATTCCATTATCAGTAATAGTAATTGATTATTATCATTGGGTGTACGATGGAGATTTTAATTTTGATATGGATTATTGGAAAGAAATTGATAAAGTAGCTGCTAGATTAAATAAGAAGGATATTCAATTTATGGTATCTGTGTGGCCGACTGTTCATAAAAATAGTAATAATTATAAGTATTTTAAGGATAATCAGTTACTTATTAAAAGTTATTTTGATAAAGAAAATTTAGTTTTTAATGGGTTGAGCGTGTTGGATTATACTAATCGGAAGACCAGAAAATATATTTCGCATTTATTATATGAAAATTATATGAAGAAAAATATTTATATGTTCTGGGCGGATCAAGCTGAACCTGAAATGGATAATTATGTTCATAGGAATTATGAAATATGCTATGGGAATTTTGAAAAATATGCAAATAAATATCCGTATTATTATTTAAAAACTTTTTATGAATTATATAAAAAAAGTGATTTATCATTTCCTATATTAATACGCTCAGCATGGTTTGGATCACAAAAACTTGGTGCTTTAGCATGGTCCGGCGATATTGATTCTAGTTTCGATTCGTTAAAAAGACAAATTCAAATTGCAATAAGTATGGGTATCAGCGGTATTCCTTGGTGTACTAGTGA
>QWCD01000329.1_pt1 | contig 17715 bp, 33 predicted proteins | sample 1972461 | NCBI WGS metagenome assembly QWCD01 (sample SAMN09866717, study PRJNA288562) | Human vaginal metagenome isolate term4_vaginal, whole genome shotgun... | isolation source: vagina | host: Homo sapiens | place: USA: California | reverse complement strand
GCCACTTCATATGCAGTTTCAGAAACTTCACTCATCTTACAGTTAATATTATCAGATATTGTAAACTCTGATTTTAAATTAAGGAATGTTGGCCCTGCAGACATAGAGGTAGTACTTATATCTCCACCATTTTTTACTGACATCAGGTCTTTTTCAGCGTTTTTTATTCCACTAAATCTGTCATGCTCTAGTCCCTTGTTTTTTTGTGCTAGATATGATTCAATTATATTATTGTTCATGTAGATAATTTCTTTCATTTAATTAATCTCCTTTACTTATACTTACTTCTTAGATAGTCCTTAAAGTTTTCCAACTCTGCCTTTGCTTCATCACTCATATCTTCATCAGTATGTGCTGCAAAAGTTTCAGGATAATTTCTTAGATTTGTGCGCCCAAGAAGGTAGTCTGTGGATACATCGAAGAAGTCAGCCAATTTTAGAAGCAAAGTAAAATCGGGCGACCTAATATCTTTTTCGTACTGAGATATTGAAGGTGGGCTCATGTTAAATTTTTTAGCAAGCTCAGTTTGAGTCAGATTCTGCTCTTCTCTTAAAGTTCTCAATCTCCCACCAAATGTAACATTTTTCACTAGTTTACCTCCTTAATCATATTAACATATTGTTAATATGATTATATCAAATAACGTAAATCAATCAACTATTAATAACGAATTGTTATAAAAACTCTTGACAATAACAAAATGTTATATTAATATAATCTTATAACAAAATGTTATAGAAAGGAGCCAATAATGAATAATTTAAAGTTAGTAAGAGAAAACAACCTAAAAATAACTCAAACAGAGCTTGCTGATTCAATAGGGATATCAGCACCTAGACTAAGTCAGTACGAATCTAATAAAAGGAAATTGCCTATTGAAATCGCATTTAAAATATGCGAAGTGCATAATATTTCATTTGAAGATTTATATGACGTTAGTGGCTAAATTATATAAACATTTATAACAATTTGTTATAGATATAATAACAAACTGAATAAACAAAATGAAGTGCAGAAAATGCACTAATAGATAAAGAAAGGACAAATAATATGGACAATTTAAATATAAAAGTAAATATAGAAGTTGAAAATTCAACTGAAGTTAAAGAAGAATTGACCCAAATCAACGATTTACTAATTGAAGTAAAAAAACGACTTGAGTCAATTAATCAGAAAGAATTAAATTTAAAGATTACCAAATAATTCTTTCTCAAAAAATGGTCCTGCGGCATTACTAAGCATATCTTCAAAGGAATCAAACGAAGTATTTAGAGATACATATTGGTCAAGTTTATCTCCATCAATGGAATCAAATTCTTCTTGAGTCCTTACTTTGAATCCACCATCATCTAAGAAGGATTCAAAATCTTTGTGTTTAGTATGTGTGGTCATGAAAGATTCGTTAAAGATTTCATCCAAGTCATATCTATGAGTGCCTGACACTCTTTGGATATTTTCTTCTAAACTCTCTAACTGATCTAAAAAACCATCTAAGCCATCAATTTTCATATTACTCACCCCCTTTCGTATAAAAAGATTATACCACAGTAGTAATATAGGAAAATAATTTTAAGAAAGAAAGGATAAAAAAATGGAAAACATTTATAAAAAATATAGAAAAATAGCAGGCCTAACTCAAGAAAAGGCTGCAGAGCACTTAAATATTAGTATCGATACCATCAAGAGATATGAAAATGGTACATATATACCGCCAAATGATATAGCAAGAAGGATGTGCTTACTCTATGGGGATATGAAGCTTGCATATGAGCATTTGGAAAATAGCCAGGTAGGTTCAATGGTCCTTCCACCATTAAAAGATAAGGACTTGTGCTGTTCAACATTGGGATTTTTAAACAGCTTGCAAAACATAGATAAAAAGAAGGCTGAACTTATTAGTATAGCATCAGATGGCATAATTTCAGACCATGAGTTAAAGTCGTGGGAAGAAGCAGAAAAGCTAATAAGCAACATGATTAAAAGTTCATTTGAATTATTATATAGGAGGAAAAACAATGACAAAGATTAAGGTATCAGAAGTCGCTAAAATGCTCGGAGTTACAGACCAATTTGTTAGGGTTGGACTTCAGCGAGGAGCCTTTGAATTTGGAACAGCTTTTAAGAAAAATGATAAGAGCAGGACATATAGCTATGTTATTTATCCTGAAATTCTTAAAAAAGTTGTCGGTGAAGATAGATATAAGGAGGTTATGGAGAAATGCTAATAAAACAAGAAATTCAAACCATACAGCACCCAGAGTATAAGTTTACTGTTGAAGGTAAAAAAACTATTTGGAAAGTTGTCTGCTACAAAAAAGATGAACTATCTGGGTTTTTTAAACATATGGGGGATGTAATGATCATATCCAAAAATGCAATAAGCTTTAAAACGCTAAAAGCTTTTAGAAAAATTGAAAGTAAAAGTATAAAAATTAAGTTATTGCAGAAGGCCTGCAATTACATGGATGAAAGGGAAACAGCATGATGAATATATTAGAATTGTTAGGAGAACTGATGATGTGTGTGCTTATATTGACCCATCATATTTTTAAATTTTTGATAATAGCCGGGTTAGGATGTAATGTAATTTATATTATTTCAAAAATAAAAAGAAACAGGACCCGAAAGAAATTTTACGGATCCCATAAATACTGTTACAAATATTATAACCCAAAATACAGGCAAGATCAAGGGGGGAGGTATTCTTATGTCAGGATGGATAAAAGTCCACAGAAGAATCTTAAACAGCGTATTTTATAAGTCACTATTAGGCAAACAAAGGGATGTGATTATTACTATATTGTTGATGGCAGACCACGAAGAAAAAGAATGGATTTACAAGGGCAAAAAGTATAAAACCCTTCCAGGGCAGGTGTTTTCGTCTCTTCAAGGTATAGCAAATATGTGTGGGAAAGATTGTACTCGTGAAACTGTGCGAACAACCATAACTCACGCAGAACAGTATGGTTTTTTAACCAAAGAAACACACAAGACGCACACACTTATAACCATTGAAAATTGGGAAACATACCAAGATATTCACACAAGAGAAACACAAAATAGCCCAATAATCAACACAAACTCCCCTGAGGGTCGCCCCCTAACAAGAAGAAAGAAGAAAGAAGAAATATTATATAGTCAAAACTCTGATGAGTTTAGACTAAGCAACCTTCTATATGAACTTATAAAGAAAAACAATCCAAAGTTCAAACAACCTAACTTGAATAACTGGTGTGGGTATGTGGATAAAATGTTGAGGATTGATAGAAGGTCGGTAGCCGATATAGAAACAGTTATTAGGTGGTGCCAGCAAGATGACTTTTGGCATAAGAATATTTTGTCAACTGACAAACTAAGAAAGCAATTTGACAAGCTGTACATGAACATCCCCAGATCTAGAAATGTAATTTCGTTTGCTAAGACTGGAGGCAGTGATGATGGAATCGAATATTTCTAAAGCTCTTAATAATTTTGAACTTGAAGCTGGAACAATAGGAGACATATTGATTGACGGCAAGCTGATGGTAGTTGCAAATAACAATGCCCTAAGCGAGGAAGATTTCAGCAATGAATATTTAAGCCATGTGTATAAGTGTATAAGGAATTTATACATAACAAAGCAACCAGTAGACATCATAAGCGTTAAGAATGAATGTGATAAGTTGGGGCTAAATCTTGAGATGTCATATTTCACTGACCTAACAAAATTCTCAATAGGCAGCAATTTTGAATACAAGATAAAACTTGTAAAAGAGTTGGCAAGCAAGAGAGATATACTGCATAGGCTTGAGAATATAGGTCAAGATATAGGGAAAATGAGCATGGCAGACATTGAAGATGAGGTCAAGGCAATATCTGATAGCTTTTCAGAAAAAGGATCCATTGAAGAATTTGTGCTAGATGCATCTGAAATTAAGCTCTCTGATGACAGAGACGGATTGAAGACTGGATTTAAAAATCTTGATAGAGTGTTAAACGGATTGAAATTTGGCACCTTAACGATATTAACAGGAGAGCCAAGTTCAGGAAAATCAACTTTTCTGAATCAGATTATAGCTGAAAATATAAGCAACGATCATAAAGCCTTTATATATTCAGGAGAATTAACAGGCTCAAATGTTCTTAGCTGGTTTATAAATACAGTGGCTAATATCAACGATTTAAAAGAATATCAAAGTATGGGAGAAACTTATTACAGTGCAAACAGCCATGGACAGTATTCAATAAAAGAATGGGTAAAGGATAAGTTGTTTATCTACAACGAAAACAAAGCTTCTAGCATAAGTAATCTAAGCACGACCATAGAATATCTTGCACGTGTAAAAAATGTAAAGCTGTTTGTAATAGATAACCTTATGACGATAGACAGGGGAAGACTAGAGGAACTAGAAAAGCAAAAGGAAATAGCTAAGGTATTAAAAAATATAGCAAAAAAATACAAGGTTTCTGTGATACTAGTAGCCCACCCGAAGAAAAAACAAGAAAACCCAAGGAAAAAGCAAGAATATCATATGCATGATGTAAGTGGCGCATCCGAGGTTGTAAATTTGGCAGATTATGAGTTGCTGCTTTCAAGAGATATAGGCGAGGACGATAAGGGAGCTAGATATGACAGCACCAAGATAATTGTTTTGAAAAATAGAATAACTGGAAAGCAAAGAGCGAGGATAAATATTAATTTTGATGTAATGAGGAAAAGATTCTGGACCGACAAAGAGGAACTTATGAAGGATTACGGATATGATGAGATGTCGTCTAAAAACCAAGTTAAATTTATTGAACTAGAAAATGTTGCAGATGATGTCCCATTTTAGGAGGTTTGTATGGATGTTGTAAAAGAATACCTGAAAAACTTGAAGAGATTTGATGATGCAGACAGGTATTTCAAAAGTCTCAGTGATGAACAAATTAAGGATATAGAGTCAACAAAGGAATATGCTGCATTTAAAAAGATATGGTTCAATCTCGAGAGATTGTATCCACTAGCTAAGGCGGCAGGATGCAACAGGATTAAGTATTATGGAGGTTAGAATGAAAGAGTTGACCGCGAAGGAACGATTTATCGATTTAATTAATGAGTGCCAACTAAATGGTAGTCGACTTGAAGTTGAGATGGGAGGCTTTGGCAGATTTAAGAGAATCAAACTGATATACAACAATGATGAACTAATCGCCTTAAAGGAAGCGATAATAGTTTGTCATGATGAAAATTTAAGGTCAAAGCATTTTAAGATTTATGGATTTAGGAAAGTAAATTAATTTTGAGGAGGAAAGCTGATGAACAATGTGGCAATAATAGGAAGATTGACAAAGGATCCAGAAACAAGATTTATACCAACAACAGGAACTCAGGTGGCAACTTTTACTCTGGCCATAGACAGAGATTATAAAAATAAAGACGGTTCTATATCAACGGATTTTATCCCAGTTGAACTTATTGGAAAGCCCGCTGAATTTGTTACGAATTATATATTAATGCTGTCGACAATGACGAAGATGTCCCATTTTAGGAGGTAACTTTCATGATAGTTAAAATGCATCAAGGTATTTGTGAGTTTTGCGGAGAAAAAGAAATAAAAGTAGAGAGCATAAGAGGGACATTTTACAAATGCATTAACTGCAATACTGTCCACGGACATTTTCATGACAGAAATAATGAGCACAGAAAAGCTTGGAACGGGGACATTAATTCCATTTATGATCCGCCTTGTAGAGTATGCAAAGATAGATTTGTTGGTTGTCATGATGGTTGCATTGCTTATCTTGAATTTAAAGATAGGATTGAAGCTGCAAGAAATAAAAGAAACGAGAAGAAGGAATTCAATTACTATATGACATTGAAAAAGAAGAATTTGTAGAATGGGTAAGCCATGGATACTGGAGAGAGATTGCTAAGCAGGGCTAATATAAAAGCGTACAGGTATGCGTTAAAGTGGATAAGGTTTGAAATGAAAAGCTTAAATCCATATGATGGGGATGATTGGAGAATGGCGGAGTTAACGGAGGATGAGAAAATTATAGAAATGTTGCTAAGTACATCAAAGATTGATGAAGGTTATAAAGACAGTGAACTGGAATAAATTGAAAGGAATTGATAAAGGAGAATAGACATGACGAGAAGCATAATTTCAGCAATAGAAGATCTAATAGGCGAACTTGAGGACAGCGCATACAATCGTGAGGATGTATATCAAATAAATAAGCAAAGGGAGAAAATAAGTTTTGCTTTAAACAATCTGTTAGCAGAAGATGAGAGCGATAATAGTAACATTAGGCCTAACCATTACAAGCTGACAGGATTGTTCAAGGAAGATGGGGAGCAGGCAGAAGTCCTGGATGTGATTAAGGCGGCTTTAACGGATGAGGAGTACAGGGGATTCCTCAAGGGAAATGAGATTAAATACATTCTTAGGGAAAAGCATAAGAATGGTGTTGAGGACTTGAAGAAGAATGGACAATACAATAAGTGGCTGATAGAACATGATGAGGTGATGAACAATGAGGATAGATAAGATATATCGATTAATTTATGTTTGCGAAGACAGTGAGAGTTGTGAAAGTAAATTTTTCACAAATAAAAAAGGAGCATTAGACTACCTAGAGGATATGAAAGATGAAGTAGGAAAGCTATATGAAGATAATGACAATGGATCACATCCATTCGGCGGAGCAATAGTGTTGCAAGAGATAGTTCTTGATGAAGTTGAGGATATAGATTTATATGCAGAAAGCAAAGATAATAATAAAAAACATTCAAAAAAGTGAGTGATAAGAAAAAAATATATAGGCTTACAGAAGAGAAACTGGAAGCCATTAAAGAAAAAGAAAGAGATGATGCTTTTAATAGCGCATTCAGTGTAATGCTGTCGATACCATTCAAGGCCCTTGAGCATGAAGGTTTTGGAAAGGTTAGAATAAGCAGGGTTCTTGACAAAACACTTGAAATATTAAAGGAAGTAGAGTTTGGTAATGTTAGCGTTTGGAAGGTGAAAGAAGAATTAAAGGAAAAGCATGGTATTGAGGTTGTTGTAGATAAGTCATTAGGAATTAAAAGGATATCTTAAAATATGATAAGGAGAGGTGATATGATGAAAAAAGTTAGGGTCAAGAAAGAATTTTTTGAAAGCACGGAAGTAATACTTAAAAACCATAGAGGAATTATTCGGCATATCAAAATATTAGAAGATACTATGTCAGAAATCAAAGAATATAAATCCAGAGACATTAAGTCTATTTCTACAGATGGCATAAGAGTTTCTTCTTCTCTAGGAGATTCAATCGGAAATCAAGTTGTAAAGATATCTGAGATGATGGAAAGAGTGCAAAGGGAAATAGATGATGAAAAAAAATATATAACCCTTGTCAAAAAAGGAATGGCAGTTTTGTCAGATCAAGAAAAAGAAATTATAGAAATGAGATATTTTGATAATATTCCAGATTCAAAGATTGCCTTATATACTAACTATGAGAGGTCAAATATCTTTAGGAAAAGAGTTGCTGCAGTAAGAAAATTAGCTATTGCAATATATGGCATAAAGTGCCTAGAATCTTGAAATAGAGTGTAAAATATGCACTGAAATAATTAAAAAGGTTGCAACAATCGTGCAACAAAAATGCCTAAAAACTGTGTTATAATGTATTCAAGTCAAAGAGTCAGAAATTTATGTATGATTATCACAGTATCAAAAGAGAGGGGGCTAGCACCTCTTTCTTTTTTACTATTATTAGAAAGAAGGAGGTTGTGATATGTGAATTATGTTGAGCCGATAAGAGACAATAATAAGTTAGAAGATATATTGAAATATCTTAAGAAGACCAACTCAAGAAACTATATGCTATTTTGTCTAGGGCTATATACTGGCTTAAGAATATCAGATATCTTAAAGCTCCAGGTAAAGCATGTAAAAGGCAAAGATAGCATAAGAATTAAAGAGAAGAAGACCAACAAAAGTAAGGTTATTAAGATTAACAAATTCTTAAAGAAGGAACTTGATCTGTATATTGATGGTAAGGAAGAGTATGAATATTTAATATCAAATTCCAAGACAGGTATTGAGCCTGTATCAAGGCAGCATGCCTATAGGATAATTAGAGATACTTGTAGTGGTTTTGGTATTGAAAATGTTGGGACCCATTCGCTTAGGAAGACTTTTGGATATAACTACTATAACAAAACTAAAAATATAGCTATACTCCAAAATATATTTAACCACAGCGAACCATCAATCACTCTTAGATATATAGGTATTAATCAGGACACCATATCTGATGCCTATGAGTCTATGAGTTATTTTTAATTTATATAAAATGTGACATATTGAGAGGGTGTAACATTTAAGCTTAAATAGTGAAATATAAAAGTAGTTTAAATATATATAAAATCAATATATGTAGGTTTGCTGAAATCTTATATATGAAATGTTACACAATATTAGATATGTCATATTTTAGTAACAAGATTGAATGAAGATGGGGTCATTACTAATGACGTCATTTCGAGAGGTGAGATAATGAAAAATTACTCAACCAGAAAGTGGGAGAAAAAAAGAGAAGCAATCCTTAAAAGAGATGGATATAAATGCATGGAATGTAGCAGAAAAAATATAACAACATCTGCAACTATGGTGCATCATATAAATCCTGCAGATAGATATCCAGATTTGTTTTTGGCAAATGAAAATCTTATATCACTATGTGATGAGTGTCATAATAAAATGCATGACAGAAAACATAAGACTCTATCAAAGCTGGGAAGAAAGTATCAACAGCTTTACTACAGAAAGAGAGAGACTGATAAGATGACTAAGATAGTATTTGTTGTAGGTCCACCTTGTAGTGGTAAGTCGACATATGTTAGAAAGCATATGGGCAAGAATGACATAGTCTTTGACTATGATGAAATATCAAGAGCCATGACTGGATGTGACCTGCATGACAACAATCCATTTATCAAAAAGTATTTGCATGAGTTTAGAAAAACATTCTTGAAGATGCTTGAGGTTGAATCAGAATTTGACACAGCTTATATAATAACAACTCAGATGAGTAAGTATTACTATGACTATGTACTTTATGACCCAGATGTTGTCATTATGAGGACAACAAAAGAAGAATGTTTGAAGCGACTTTACGAAGACACAGACAACAGAAACATAGAAGAAGTTAGACGTGTCATATTAGCTTACTACAACGAGCAGGAGACGTGACAAACATCCCCCCTACCTAAAAACATAACAAAGGCAGTAGGGACAACGGGGAGAGGGTAGGTATTTCCAATAGTCTCATTTTTTCAAAAAAGGGGGGAAAATGAGAATTTGACAAAAATTAAAAATGCTCTATATATTGAAAAAACATAATCAAGGAAGGAGGTGGTGATAATCATGGCAAGAAAAAAAGAAAAAGATTTTAAGTATTACAGGAAAGATATTGTTAAGAAAATGGGAGCTGTTGGCACATATAATAAGTCTTTCGACCATATTATTGACGTGTATGCCAATATGCTTTTGGAATACAATCAGATGTTGGAGAAGTTTACTCTTAATGGGTCAGAATATACAATTAAGTATACTAATAAAAGTGGAGCTACTAACTACATTAAAAGTCCTGAATACCTGATAATTGAAAAATTGAGGACAGATATTATATCATATTCGAGAGAACTAGGGTTATCACCATCAGGGCTAAAGAAAATAAAAGATGATACGGCTGATAAAAAGGTATCTAAACTTGCCCAGGCCTTAAAGGATGTTTAAGAAAAAATTAGACAAATACCCAAATTACAAGCTGGTTTTTGATTATGTTTACAACATTGTAGAGGGTAGAATAAATGTAAATAAGGCACAGGTTAAAGGGTGTAAGAGATTTCTTAGAATGCTTGAAGATGATAGGTATGATTTTGACCCAAGGCCTTGTGAAAAAATAATAGGAATAATTGAAAAGACCTTTGTCCATAAGCAAGGGGAAAATATTGAGGGGGTGCCAATGCGAGGCAGTCCTTTTTTATTGCAAGATTTTCATAAATATATAATCTATGCAATAATGGGCTTTTATTTTAAAAACACTAATAAAAGAGTTGTAAGAGAAGCCCTCATTCATCTTCCTAGAAAAAATGTAAAGACTACATTTGCAGCTTCACTTGCCTGGGCCCTTAGTTTGTATTATAGAAAGTCTGGAAGTAAATGTTATATTGCATCTGCTGCACTTAAGCAGTCTCTTGAAAGTTTTGATTTTATAAACTGGAATATAAAATCAATGGGTGAGGAAGATTTATTTAGAATTATAGATAATAACCAAGAACACTCAATTCAAGCAGATTTTGGAAGTGAAGGAAGTATGTTTATACAAGCCTTGGCCGCCAATCCAGATAGGCAAGACTCACTTAACTGTAATTTGGCTATATGTGACGAGATCCATGCTTTTAAAGTACCAAAGCAATACAATATCATTAAAGAGGCTATGAAGGCTTACACAAACAAGCTTATGATAGGAATTTCAACAGCAGGTGATAATATTAATAGCTTCTACTACAGAAGACTTCAATATGCAGATAAGATTTTGGATGGTCAAATAGAAAATGATGATTTATTTATATTTAAAGCTGAGGCAGATAAGGAGCCTGATGGAAGCATAGATTTTACAAATCCAAAAATTCATGAAATGGCAAACCCTGGATATGGTGTAACTATAAGGCCAAAAGATATGCTTAATGATTCAATTGAGGCCCTTAATGACCCTCAACAGAGAAAAGACTTTCTTGCAAAATCACTCAATGTTTATACTTCATCAATGAAATCATATTTTAATTTGGATACTTTTAAGGCATCTGATGAAAAATATAATTGGACCATAAATGATTTGTTAAAGTTAAAGTTGGAATGGTTTGGAGGGGCAGACTTATCTAAAATGCATGACTTAACTGCAGCTTCTTTATATGCTAGACATGGTGATGTGGATATCATAATTACACATGCTTTTTTTCCATCAACAAGAGCACATTTGAAGGCAGAAGAAGATTCCATCCCACTTTATGAATGGTTAGATGATGGCGACCTTACAATGACAAATGGGGATATCACAGAACATACTGATATAGTTAAATGGTTTTGTAAAATGAGAGACCTAGGATTTAATATTAAACAAATAGGTTTTGATAGAAAATTTTCAGAAGAATTTTATTTATATATGAAACAGCAGAGATTTAATATAAAAGACGAACCACAGCTTTTTATAAATAAAACAAGAGGATTTAGAAGAATTGAGCAAAAGGCTATAGGTGGAAATTTATATTATATGCATTCTAGGGCCTTTGAGTATTGCGTTGAAAATGTTCATGGAATAGAAAAAACAGATGATATGATCCAATATGAAAAGATAGAACCAAAAATGAGGATAGACTTATTTGATGCATCTGTTTTCGCAGCATGTAGAATGCTTAAGAATATGGAAAAGTCAAACACAGCAAGTAAATGGCTGAAAAATAAAAATAGTGAAAACTAGGAGGTATTATGTTTGAAAAGTTTAAAAACAAAAAAACCAGGGCAGAACCCAAAAGCCCAATGATTCAATTTATAAGCACAGACAGTGATTTATATGTTCAAGGCTACACCAGATTGAGCGACTGCCCTGAAGTCAGGTCGGGAATAGAAAGAATTGCTGATCTAATAGCATCAATGACAATCCATCTTATGGAAAATAAAGAAGACGGTGATGTGAGGGTTAAAAATCAATTGTCTAAAAAAATTGACATAGAACCTTACTCCTTAATGACCGGATTTAACTTTAAGCATTGGCTGGTAAAGTCACTGATGTTAGAAGGAAATGTTTTTGTATATCCCAAAATAGACCGAGATGGAATACTTGAAGACTTGATTCCAATCACGAATGGTTTTTTACAAAAAAACAATACTGGATATGGAGTAAGGGTTGGTAATAATTATTACAATTCTGATGAAATACTTCACTTTATGATTAATCCAAGGCAAAGAGTTCCATTTGAAGGAGAGTCATATAAGGTTGTTTTAAGGGATGTTGCAAAAAATATAAAGCAGGCAAACAAAACTACAAATGAATTTATGAGCAATAGAGTGATTCCATCTCTTATTGTAAAAGTAGATTCAACTGTTGCCGAGCTTGCAAGTGAAGAAGGTAGAGATGGAGTTTATCATAAGTATTTAGAAAGCTCAAAGCAGGGGCAACCATGGATAATTCCTGCAGAATTATTAGAGGTTCAGCAGGTAAAGCCATTAACTTTAAATGATATAGCCATAAAAGATACAATTGAACTTGATAAGAAAACTGTGGCAGGGATTTTGAATATACCTGCTTTTTTACTTGGAGTTGGAGCTTTTAATGCAGAAGAATACAATAATTTTATTCGTAGCAGGATAATGAGTATAGCAAAAAATATTGAACAAGAGTTTACTAAAAAATTACTATATTCACCAAACTTATATTTTAAGTTTAACTCCAGGTCGCTTTATACTTACTCACTAAAAGAACTTGCAGAAATTGGCTCAACTATGTATGTAAGAGGAATAATGACTGGCAATGAAGTTAGGGATTGGGTTGGTCTATCACCAAAAGAAGGCCTTTCAGAGCTTGTGATTTTGGAAAACTACATCCCACTTAACATGATTGATCAGCAAGAAAAGCTAAAAGGGGGTGAAGATGATGCTTAAAGGAAACATACAAAACAGAAATGTAAAGACCAAGTTGGAAATCAGAAGTGATGAAAATGAAGGCAAATTTATTGAGGGCTACTTTGTTATTTTTGGAAAAGAAACCGAACTATGGGAAGGTTGCTTTGAGGAAGTAAAACCAAGTGCTTTTGATAACTCTATAAATTCTGATATTAGAGCCTTAATTAATCACGATAGTAAATATGTCCTTGGAAGAACAAAGGCAGCTACTTTAAATTTAAGAGCTGACAATTATGGTTTGTGGGGACGAATAAAAATCAATGAGGAAGATAGCGATGCTATGAATTTATATGCCAGGGTAAAAAGAGGTGATATAGACCAGTGTAGCTTTGGATTTGACATAGTCAAAGAGTCTACAGAAATTAGAGATGATGGAAGTATAAAATGGGCCATTGAAGAAGCTACATTACATGAAGTTAGTATTTGTACTTTCCCTGCCTATGAAGATACAAGTGTTCAGGCCAGAGAAAAACAATGCCAGGAAATAAAAAGCAGAAGCATAGAAAAGTGGAAGCTTGATAGTAAAGAAAGGATGAAAAAGATATGTTAAGAAAAATAATGCTTACAAGAAAGAAAACCCTACTAAAAGATGAGTTAGATGAGCTTAGGAAGAAGGGGGAAGACTTTGCAAAAAGAGAAAAAGAGTTAAAAGCTGCTATTGAAGAAGTCAAGACCGAAGAAGAGCAGAAGGTTGTTGATGAGATGATTGACAAGTTTGAAGCAGAAAAGAAGGAGCATGATGAGAATGTCAAAGGCCTTGAAGAAGAAATAGGTGATATTGAAAAAGAGATTGATGAGCTAGAAGATAATGAACCTGGGGTACCAAGTGGGGAGCCAGAACCAGCAGAACCAACTCAGGAAAGAAAAAAAACAAAAGGAGAAAAGGAGATAGTATCAATGACAAGAATAAAATATTTCGGTGGAAATACGAGGGAAACTTTAAAGTCACATGTTGAAAGAGATGATGTGAAGGACTTTCTTGAAAGAGCTAAAAACAAAATAGGGGAAACTAGGGGTGTTAAAGAGGCAGACTTGCTAATTCCTACAGTTACCCTAGAGCTTTTAAGAGATTCTCTTCATGAATATTCAAAGCTAATCGATAAGGTAAGGCTAAGAAAGGTTGCAGGCAAGGCAAGGCAGATAATTGCTGGTAGCATTCCAGAAGCTATATGGATGGAAGCGTGCAGCAAATTAAACGAACTGTCATTTGGATTTAATGAAGTAGAAATTGACGGCTACAAGGTTGGTGGATTTATCCCAATTTGTAATGCTACACTAGAAGATGCCGATCCTGTTGATTTATATAATGAAATATTATATATGTTAGGCCAGGCAATAGGGTTAGCAATAGATAAGGCTATACTATACGGAACAGGTAAGAAAATGCCACTTGGAATTGTAACAAGGCTTGCCCAGGCTACCCAGCCAGAAGGTTACTCTAGTAAGGACAGAAAGTGGGAGAACTTATCTACAAGCAACTTAGTTAAACTGGAAAATGCTAATGGGGCAGATTTCTTTACTAAGTTTCTTTTAGGCATATCAGGGTTAAAGTCAAACTATGCAACTAAAGAAAAGTTCTGGGTCATGAATGACACAACTAAAAATAAGCTTATGGCAAAGGCTTTAACTTTTGATGCATCTGGAGCTATTGTAGCCAAGGTTAATAATGAAATGCCGGTCATTGGCGGTGAAATAATAACACTGCCATTCGTTCCAGAAGGAGATATGATTGGTGGATATGGTGAACTATACTTGCTTGGGGAAAGAGCAGGGGCGACATTTGCTGCATCTGAACATGCTAATTTCATAGAAGATAATACTCTATTTAAGGGGACAGCTAGATATGATGGTAGGCCAATCATAGCCGAAGCCTTTATTGGAGTAAATATAGAAAATAAGGATGTCACAAAGACTTTAGAGTTTGCAAAGGGCAGTGAAGTTTAGGAGGTTCCAGATGATAACGGTATGTGCTATATATGATTTTAGGGACAAGGCAGAAGGAGTCTATAGAAAAGTTGGAGACAGATTCGATGTAAGTAAGGAGAGATATTTTGAAATACTAGAAAAAGGCGGTGACTGGGTAGTTCCGGTTGCCGAAATCTCTAAGGAAGATTTAGAGAATGGATATGAAGAAAATAAAGAGCTAGATGTTACAGCCCCAGAAAATTCTGGTAATTCAGACTCAGAAAACAGCTCTGATAATGTAGAACAAGAAGATGAAAAACCAGAAAAGAGAAAAAAGTCTAGCAAAAGAAAGAGTGAAGACAAGGGAGAATAATGCATATGGATGAAGTTTTAGAGCTTCTAAAACTGAAATTAGGAATTTCGACAAGCAAAAGAGATATAATTTTGGAAAATACAATCGAATCAGTAAAAGTCGAACTAAAAGAGATGCAAGGTATTGAGCTTGATTTGGATAATGAAAGCCATACAGCATTTTTAATCGATTATGCAGAATTTAGGTATAAAGGTGGCGAGGATATTCCTCGCCATTTAAAGTGGAGATTGAATAATTTTTACGTAAAAGCAGGTATAAAAAAATGAAAAGATTAGATGATGTTATAGAACTTTTACAAGTTGAGATTACTTCTGACAAAGAATTAAACCAGATTAAAAAGCATAAGTCTGTAGAAGTTTTTTGTAAAGTGGATTCAGTTTCTAGAGGAGAGATTTATAATGCAGCAATAACAGGATTAAGACCCACTTATACCATAACAATGAATGAATTTGAATATAGTGGGGAGAGTGAAATAAAATATGATGGCCAATTATATTCAGTTTTACGAACATATAAAAAGGATGACTATATAGAATTGACAGTGGGTGGTAAACTTGGCAAAATCGATTGAAGCACAGCTAGAAATAATATTAGATGACTATAGCAAAGAAGTACGTGAGATTCTTGAGGAAGAAATTGAAAAGACGTCAGATGATCTAGTCGCAGATCTCAAAAGAGACAGCCCTAAAAAAACTGGCAAGTATGCAAAGTCTTGGACATCTAAAAAAACAGTTACTGAAAGCAATAGAAAAGTAAAAACTGTTTACAATGAAAAAGGCCAGTTAACCCACCTTCTTGAACATGGTCATATGACAAGAAATGGAAAGACCAGGACAAGGGTATTTCCTCATATTTTAAAGAATGAAGAAAAAGCAAATGCTCTACTTTTAAAAAGAATTTCTGAAAGGTTGGGAAAATGAATCCTATAGAGAAAATTTTAGAAGAAATAAATCTTCCTGCTGCATATATGAGATTTGGCAGTGTAACGCACCCTCCGTATTTAATTTATTATGCTAGAGGGGCTGATAATTATATCGCTGATGATAGTGTATATCACAGTGAATATAAATATACTATAGAGTATTACTTTACTATTAAATCAAGGGAAAATGAGCAGGAAATAGAAAGTATCCTGAACAAAAATGAGATAGTTTGGGAAAAGTCTGAAGACATATACATTGATTCAGAAGATATGTATTTAATAAAATATTTTATTTAGAAAAGAGGTACAAAATGGCAGGAGAAGCAAATAAAGTAAGATTTGGATTAAGCAATGTCCACATATTTCCAATTCAAAAGGAAGAAGCAGACAAGCTAACATATGGAGAAGTATTTAAGTTACCTGGTGCGGTAAGCCTATCTTTGGACCCTTCAGGAGATAGCAACCCTTTTTATGCTGATGATGTGATTTATTACAATGAATTTACAAACAATGGCTATGAAGGAGAGCTTGAGATAGCTACCTTGAATGAAGATTTTGAGACAAAAGTACTTGGATATACTAAAGATAAAAATGGGGCAATTGTGGAAAATGTAAATGCAAGGGCTAATAATTTTGCAATGGCTTTTGAATTTAATGGGGACAAAAACAAGGTAAGGCATGTTCTGTATAAGGTATCTGCATCTAGGCCAAAGCTAGAGTCTAACACTAAGGAAGAAAAGACAAAAATCGGAACTGACAAGATAAAGTTTTCTGCAATTCCAGACCCATCAGGAAGAATAAAGGCAAAAGTAATGAAGGGCTCAGAAAGTTATGAGAACTTTTATAAGAAGGTATACACAACAAATGAAAGCGAAGTGTAGGAGGATGCCATGGAAAAAATAATTAATATTGACGGAAGAGACGTTAAGCTAAAGGTAAATGGTGGTTTTTTAATCAAATACAAGACAAGATACAAGCGTGATGCTCTTCAGGATATAATGAAGATTTTTGAAAATGTAAATTCAAATGAACTAGAAAATCTTGAAGATGATTTAACTGCTCAATTTAGGGCCATGCAAAGCATAGATATTGAAATATTCTACAGAATACTTCACATGATGGCTAAAACAGGTAATCCTGATATTACGGATGACGTTGAAGAGTGGTGCTCTGGCTTTGATAATTTGCCAGTATTTGATTTGATGGAAGATATTATTGAGCTTTTCTTATCTTCAATGACTTCTAATATTCAAAAAAAAAGAATTTAGAAAGTGACAATAGTAACGAACTCACTACAGAAAAGCTTATGGCTGGAGCTTTCAAAAGGCATTTGCCCTATGAAGCCTTTTGTGAAATGAATATATGCATGATAATAGATTATATGACTGAATACAATGATATGTTCTATTCTCAAAATGAAAGCAACACAGATAGAGAAGCAACTCAAAGTGATTTTGATAGATTTTAGCAAAAATAAGGACCTGAAAGGGTCCTTTTTTGTTGCGGAAAGGGGGTAAATATGGCAGGAAAAATAAAGGGAATAACAGTCGAGCTTGGCGGTGATTCAACCAAGTTAGACAAGGCTATGAAAGACCTTAATAAAGAAAGTAGAAATCTTGATAGCCAATTAAGGCAAATTAACAATTCGCTAAAATTTAACCCTGGAAATACTGACCTTTTGGCTCAAAAACAGAGAGTTTTGGCAGAAAAAATAGAAAATGCTAAAAACAAGCTTGATGTTTTAAAGCAGGCTCAAAAGGAAGCTGAGGCTGCATTTAAAAATGGAGACATAGGAGCAGAAGAATACGAAAAGTTGC
>QWCD01000177.1_pt1 | contig 17788 bp, 17 predicted proteins | sample 1972461 | NCBI WGS metagenome assembly QWCD01 (sample SAMN09866717, study PRJNA288562) | Human vaginal metagenome isolate term4_vaginal, whole genome shotgun... | isolation source: vagina | host: Homo sapiens | place: USA: California | reverse complement strand
GATATCGAAAAAGCGACAAAACCTTTGATTGATGATGAGAAATACACAAAGAAAAAGAAAGAAACATTGAAAGAAGAACTGACAGAGGAACAGTATGAAGTGACGCAGGAAAATAAAACGGAAATGCCATTTAAAAATGAATATTTCAATCAGTTTGATGAAGGTATTTATGTAGATGTTACCACAGGAGAGCCGCTTTTCTCCTCAGATGATAAATTTGAATCCGGTTGCGGATGGCCGGCATTTTCAAAACCCATTGCCGATGAAGTGGTGACGGAAAAAGAAGATGACAGTTTTGGCATGGAACGCACAGAAGTACGGAGTAGAGTGGGTGATGCGCATTTAGGTCACGTCTTTAATGACGGCCCGAGAAATTTAGGCGGCTATCGCTATTGCATCAATAGTGCCGCATTACGATTCATTCCGAAGAAAGATATGGAAAAAGAAGGGTATGGGTATTTGTTGAAAAAAATAAAATAATTTTTACTTCCAAATGATGCTAAGACATGGTGACGTAGCAAGAATAAAAGCGAGAGAAAAGGAAATATGTGAAAACACGGTGACTTTGTTGATAAAAGAGAAAATATTTCCTTTTCGAGGCACTTGCGATGAGTAAAGGGAAGTGTTATAATTTATTCGTCGGGAAACCCCGACCTTTTTAAGTGGTTTTATTGACTCTTATGGCGGACTGTGTTATACTTCATTAGTATGTTATAAGGGTGAGTATGCCCAATGAGTTGAGTGAGGTGTATAGAATGCGTGAAGGAATTACCATGGCATGTCCTGATTGCAAGCGTCGTAATTATCGTACGAACAAGAACAAGAAGAATAATGCTGAACGAATTGAAATGATGAAATATTGCAAGTGGTGCCATAAACATACCCTGCATAAGGAAACAAAATAATTATTTCATAGAATGAGGGTGTAAGAATGGCGAAGCGTAAACAATTAACCAGACAAGAAGTGGCAGATGAAAATAAAAATGCGTGGAGTCGGTTTTTCCGTGAAACGAAAATGGAAATGAAAAAAGTCGTCTGGCCGGATAAACAGCAGCTTTTACGGTATACCATTGCGGTTATCGTATCTGTTATTCTTGTGTCCTGTCTGATCATCGTAGTTGACTTCATATTCATGCAGCTCTCCCATTTATTGGTTAATACTGTAGGCTGAAAGGAGAGAGTGTATGTCGGCTAAGGAAATAAAGCAGAAACAGACAGGCGATTTGTCAGACGTGAATGCACCGACAGAAATCGGGCAGCCTAAAGAAGGTTCAGATAAGGACATTCGTTGGTATGTGATCCATACGTATTCAGGGTATGAAAATAAAGTCCAGGATACGCTTACCCGTAAAGTGCATTCCATGGGCATGGATGATACCATTCTTCAAATTGTCCTTCCTATGCATGATGAGGAAGAAATGAAGGATGGTCAAAAGAAGGTAGTGTCTCGGAAAGTATTTCCCGGATATCTTCTCATCCAGATGGAAGTAAATGATAGAAGTTGGTATGTTGTAAGAAATACGCCGGGGGTTACCGGATTTGTAGGTACGACTACGAAGCCGATACCTTTGTCTGATGAAGAGGCGGAGAAAATTATTCATGGGGACTCAATGAAAGTGTCTGTGAAAACGGAAGCAGCACCGGGTGATACGATTAAAATCACTCAAGGGCCTTTTGAAGGGCGTACTGCTGTGGTCTTGGAAGTTTCTGATGACAAGAGCAAAGTAAAAGCAGACATCAGTAATTTTGGAACTACAACGACTATTGAGTTAGAAGCAGGGGTTTTTGAACTGTTGCATAAATAATTTCTGTGAGACTGTCTTGTACTTGGCTTGTCTCACAAACGTGGGAGGGGAGTTACCCCCCGACAACCACATTCCGATAAGGAAAAGGAGGTGTAACAATGGCAAAGAAAATTGCAAAAGTAGTAAAGCTGCAGGTTCCTGCAGGGAAAGCTACACCGGCACCGCCCGTAGGTCCTGCATTGGGCCAGGCCGGAGTCAATATTATGGCTTTCGTCAAGGATTTTAATGATCGCACAGCAAAACAAGCGGGTCTTATTATCCCGGTAGAAATCACTGTATTTGAAGACAGAAGCTTTACCTTCATTTGTAAGACGCCACCGGCAGCTGTTCTCTTGAAAAAGGCTGCAGGTTTGGAAAAAGCGTCCGGTGAACCGAATAAGAATAAAGTCGGTAAAGTCACCAAGGCACAGGTCAAGGAAATCGCTGAAACGAAGATGCCTGACTTGAATGCGAATGATGTAGAAGCAGCAATGAGAATCGTCGAAGGGACAGCCCGTTCTATGGGCATTGTTGTAGAAGATTAATGACTGTACGTGACATTGTCACGAAGGAGGAAACTATGGCAAAATTGACAAAGAAACAAAAAGCCGAAGCTGCCATCGTTGACAGTCATAAACTCTATGATGTCGACGAAGCGGTGAAATTGGTAAAAGAATTAGCGAAAGCAAAATTTGATGAAACCATTGAATTGGCTTTCCATTTGAATGTTAATCCGAAGTATGCTGATCAGCAACTTCGTGGTGCGACCGTTCTTCCTCATGGTACAGGCAAATCCAAGAAAGTGTTGGTATTTGCTAAAGACCATAAAGAAGATGAAGCAAAAGCTGCCGGCGCTGATTATGTAGGTGGTAAAGAATTGGCAGACAAGATTCTCCAAGGATGGATGGATTTTGACGTTGTCGTAGCTACACCGGACATGATGGCTGTGGTAGGTCGTTTAGGTAAGACATTGGGCCCGAAAGGACTCATGCCGAACCCGAAAGTGGGTACGGTTACACAAGATGTGACAAAAGCTGTTACCGAAATCAAATCAGGTAAGGTAGAATACCGCACTGATAAAGCAGGTAACGTTCAAGTCATCATCGGAAAAGCATCTTTTGATGAAGTGAAATTGAAAGAAAATTTGGTTGCTATTTATAATACGATTCTGAAAGCTCGTCCTGCCACAGTAAAAGGGCAGTACATGAAGAGCCTTACGGTTTCTTCAACAATGGGGCCCGGAATCCGTTTGGATACAACGAAAGTAGTAGCTCCGAAAGCAGAATAATAAGTTATTTACACTTAGCTTAAGACCGGCGGTATTTATAATGGGCGCATGCCCGCCTCCCGAGGCTGAGTACTGAAGACAGTACACGACCTCGCAATTAGCGGGGTCATTTTAGCTAATGTGATAAATATAAAGAATGCTGAGGCATTTTATCAATACATAGCAAAGGAGGTGTACTATGAGCGATACATACAAATTGAAAATTCGTCCTGAAAAGGTAGCGATTGTTGAAGGTATGAAAGAAAAATTATCTTCTGAAGGGGTAGTTTTGATAGCTTATGACAAATTAGACGTAGCCACAGCTATGAAACTTCGTCGTACTTTCTTGAAGCATGGAGTAGAGTATAAAGTTATCAAAAATACATTGACTCGTATTGCTGCCAATGAATTGGGCATCACTGATTTGGACGATGCCTTGCAAGGGCCAAACGGCTTAGCTGTCAGCAAAGAAGATGCTGTAGCACCGGCTGCCGCTTTGAAAGAATTTTTAAAAGAAACAAAGAGTGAAGCCATTACGATTAAAGCAGGCCTTTTGGACGGAAAAGTTATTGACGAAAAAGCTGTCAAAGCATTGGCAGATTTGCCGTCGAAAGAACAATTGCTTGGTATTTTGGCAGGTACTTTGCAAGCACCGATCACCGGTCTTGCCCGTGCCCTCAATGGAAACATTCAGAATTTGGCTTATGCTTTGGAAGCAGTGCGTAAGCAAAAAGAAAGTGCGTAATTGCGCTTAATATTTCAAAAATTTGGAGGAAAATAAAATGACAAAAGAAGAAATTTTAGAAGCCATTAGTAATATGTCCGTACTCGAATTGAGTGAATTGGTTAAGGCTATTGAAGAAAAATTCGGCGTATCCGCAGCAGCTCCGGTAGCAGTAGCAGCAGCAGCTCCGGCAGCAGCAGGTGCCGCAGCAGAAGAAAAGAGCGAATTTGACGTTATTCTCAAAGACGCAGGCGCTCAGAAGATTCAGGTCATCAAAGTTGTTCGTGAAATTACAGGACTCGGCTTGAAAGACGCTAAGGCATTGGTTGACGGCGCACCGAAGGAAGTTAAGACCGGCGTAGCTAAGGCAGAAGCTGAAGAACTCAAGAAGAAATTGGAAGAAGCCGGCGCAACCGTAGAATTGAAATAATTTTATTTCATAGAGAAGAGATCCGAAAGGGTCTCTTTTTTTTATCCCCTTATATTTTCCTTAGGTATGTTGTAAAATGAAAGTAATATGAATGAAATAAAAAGAGTGAAGGTGCATTATGGAAAATACAGAGGGTTTGTTTGAGGAATTGAAGGCGCATATGGCGGAAGATAATGACGGGGAAGTCGGATCTTTAAATAGAGAGTTGACAGCTTTGTATAATATCTATGCCGGTATCGTCGGTGGCGATCAGGTTCTTGCGGCGGCCGGTCGATTTGACGCGTTGAAATATATTCATGATAAAGATCCTTATGTTCGTCTTTTGGGCATGGAGCGTCTTATATTTGAGAAGCGAGATTTGAATGATGTGCCTGAAGATGATGACATATCGGATATTTTAGGGGAAATTAAGGATAAACTGGCGGATCTCTTGACTCGTCGCAGTGTGGAAGAACAGTTGGAGCAGAAAATTTCCGATCGCATGGCGGAGAAGCATAAGGAATATATTAATGAAATTAAGCAGGAATTGATTGAAGAAGAGTCCGATTCAGTGGAAACGACGCAGAGCCGTCATAAATTAGCGAAATTAGAGGCCATGGATTCTGTTCATCTGACCAAAACAGTTATGGAAGTGGTGCGTCCGCGAGATTTATCCGAAATGGTAGGGCAGAGTAAAGCGGTGAAAGCATTGGCATCTAAAATAGCTTCGCCATATCCGCAGCACGTGATTCTCTATGGGCCTCCGGGGGTGGGGAAAACCACGGCAGCTCGGTTGGTATTGGAAGAAGCCAAAAAAAGAGAGTGGACAGCTTTTCAGGAAGATGCGCCCTTTGTAGAATGTGACGGAACGACACTTCGTTTTGATAGTAGAGACATCACAAATCCGCTTTTAGGGTCTGTGCATGATCCTATTTATCAAGGAGCGCAGCGTGAATTGGCAGAGGACGGTGTGCCTGAGCCGAAACCGGGGCTTGTCACTGATGCGCATGGCGGTATTCTTTTTATTGATGAAATAGGAGAGATGGATCCGCTTTTACTAAATAAATTGCTCAAAGTGTTGGAAGACAAACGCGTTCACTTCGAGTCTGCTTACTATGATGAAGATAATCCGGCTGTCCCTGCCTATATCAAAAAATTATTCCGAGACGGAGCGCCGGCAGATTTCATTTTAATCGGGGCGACGACAGAGTCGCCGGATCACATTAATCCTGCCATCCGCTCACGTTGTGCGGAAGTATTCTTTGAACCCTTACAACCTGAGCATATTCAGGAAATAGTGAGACATTCTGCGGATAAATTGAAAGTCGTTTTAGATGACGGTGTAGCAGAATTGATTAGTGATTACACAATGGAAGGCAGAAAAGCAGTGAACCTTTTGTCTGATGCGTATAGCTTGGCTGTGTATGAAACGAATCGCACCGAAGGAATCCATATTACGATGAATATTATGCGTCGCACAGCGCAAGAAGGAAGACTTTCCGCAGGGCATATAAAAGTCGCATCCGATGTGCCGGTAGTGGGGCATATTTACGGCCTGGGTGTGTCAGGATTTTGGGGAAGTACTATTGAAATAGAAGCAGCGGCATACCCGGCGCATACGGCAGGGAAAGGACGCATACACTTCAATGATACGGCAGGCACGATGGCGAAAGATTCTGTAGCTACGGCATCTTCAGTCGTTCGTGCGATGACAGATAAAAATTTGAGTGACTACGATTTGCATATTAATATCGTCGGGGGCGGTCAAGTAGACGGGCCGTCAGCCGGAGCAGCCATCACGGTGGCTATTATCTCCGCCTTAGAGAAAATACCTGTCCGCCAGGATATGGCAGTGACAGGAGAAATATCCCTTTCCGGGCATATCAAACCGGTAGGCGGAGTGTATGAAAAAGCCTTTGGCGCGCATCAAGCCGGCATGAAAGGGATATTTATTCCTTTTGACAATAAGGGCGATATCGAATGTCAGCATTTGGGCATGACCGTGAAAGCCGTCAAAGATATTAAAGAAATTTTAGATGATATGCTGGTAAAAGGTTGATTGGTGGGAAAGATGGCAGATATAAAAAAGAATGAGAAATATAGAAAAAAAGAAAAACCTGATACGGAAATACTAACGCTCGGACGCATGCCGCCGCAAAATGTGGAGGCGGAAATGGCGGTTTTAGGCGCTATGCTTTTAGATAAAGATGCGATCATTGAAGCGGAAGATGTTTTGACCTATGAAGACTTTTATCGCGAACAAGACGCTATCATCTTCCAGGCGATTTTGCGCTTATCCCATGCAGGAAAGAGCGCGGATATTTTAACCGTTACAGAAGAATTGAGACGCATGGGACAATTAGACGATGTGGGTGGTATCTTATACATCAACGAATTGTTGGAACATGTCATCACTACTAAAGGTGTGTCACGGCATGCAGAAATCGTATCAGGAAAAGCGAAACTTCGCCGACTGATTGACGTAGCAGGCACCATTGCCGATGCGGCATATACAGAAGAAGACACCGTAGAAGATATAGTTGATGATGCAGAACGATCGATACTCCAAGTGGCGAAAGACGACCGAAAAGGGAACTTTATTCCCATCGGCGAAGCAGTGCAATACACCTTAGAAGATATTACAAAGAAATTCCAAACACACGAAAGCATTACCGGACTACCCACGGGCTTTGCACGACTTGATTCCTTTACCGGAGGATTTCAAAAAGGAAGCCTTGTCATTGTAGCCGCCAGACCGTCCATGGGAAAAACCGCCATTGTCTTAAATATGGCGAAAAATATGAGCCTATCACAAGAAAGAAAAACAGTAGCCTTTTTCTCCTTAGAAATGGGAAAAGAAGAACTGGTACAACGTCTTTTGAGTGCCACCTCATTAATTGACAGCCAAAGACTTAAAACAGGTCGCATCAATGGTGAACAAGAATGGCAAAACCTGTCCGAAGCGGTAAGCGTTTTCATGGAAGCACCCCTTTATATCGACGACACACCGGCAGTGACAGTAGGACAAATCCGATCAAAATGCCGTCGCCTGAAAGCCGAACACGGACTTGACGTGATTATGGTCGACTACCTGCAACTGATGACAGGAAGAAATAATAAATACATTGAAAGCAGGCAGCAAGAAATATCAGAAATATCCCGATCACTCAAAAGCTTAGCCAGAGAATTAGAAGTACCGGTTATTGCACTATCACAACTTTCCCGCGGACCGGATTCTCGGCCCAATCATAGGCCACTCCTTTCCGACTTGCGTGAATCCGGATCCATCGAACAAGACGCAGATATGGTGTGTTTCCTCTATCGTGAATCCTATTACAATAAAGAGCTCGAAGAAGGAGACCCGAAACAAAACGAAACAGAAGTTATCTTAGCAAAAAATAGAAACGGCCCTACCGGCACAGTGCGTATGTATTTTGCCGGGCAATTCACACTTTTCTATGAAATGGACGATAGAGAAGCACCGCCGGACATGGAATAAAGAAATAAAAAAGCAGCGACTGTCCGTTATAGACAATCACTGCTTTTTTTATTTCACTATTTCAATAAAATAGGGAGCAGGACATGGAGCGCTCCATGGCTGAAAGGCGCTACATCGCCGGGCTGATAAAGCAAAGCTAAATGCCCATCCTTCGTGAGATAAAAATTATTAACCATACGTAAAGGTTTGAAAGACGAATCATAATCGATCGATTGATCCTGCTCATTCAAGAGAACATATTCTTTATTAGAAAGACCTTTTAAAATAGACGCAGGCGAAGGCCATATCACCTCAGACGACAAATCCGCTCGATCGCCGGTGCGCTTATCAAAAATGAGACCATACGCATAACTTTCCGGATGCGCCAGATATTTCCCCTGATACAAAATATGAAGAACCACCGATACATAGCGATCATTCTCGAAGGTCGTTTCATAGTGCATGGATACCTCATCATAACGATTACTTCTATACGTCTTTATCGCCTCATCCGTATAAAGGCGGATAAATTTATTAATAGTTACCGTGGTGGATGCCTTATCCGTATGGATAGCAGGGTAAGACAAATGAAGATTGAAACCGTCATCTTGCGTAGCTGTCGTTACAGCGGCAGAAGCGGAGAGAGAAAGGGATAATGCCATCAATGTTCCTAATAAAATTTTTTTCATCATATCCTCCTTAAGAAATATAAAACTACATCGAAGTATATCATAAAGCTAAGAAAAAAGAAATGAACAAATTGTTTTTTCCCCGAGTGCCATGATATGATGAATTTGATAAAAATAACCTTTTGTGAAGGCATATTTCCTTAGCAAAAAAGAAATAGACGAGAGACAATTCCGAAAGGGGCAGACATATTTATGAAAAAATATATATCATCTACCTTATCAAAATGGATATTTGCGGCGCTTCTCTCAGCGATAACTATCGTCATGTCTCCGCTTTTTTCCCTACCTGTCGGCGTGAGTCGCGTGTATCCGCTTCAGCACATGGTGAATATCTTTTTGGCGGTCCTTTGCGGAACAAGATATGGCGTGTCGGCAGCTTTTGTAACATCATCCATACGAAATATGATAGGCGCCGGGACAATATTAGCTTATCCCGGATCAATGATTGGCGCATGGCTTTCCGGGTACTTGTATCATAAGACAGGAAAACTGTGGGCGGCTGTCATAGGGGAATTGATAGGCACATCACTCATCGGCGGACTCGTAGCATATCCCGTGGCTTTATTCCTCTTAGGAAGTGATAAAGGCGCTTTCTTCTTCGTGATCGCTTTCTCACTTTCATGCGTGACCGGTTGCGTTATCGCCTATGCGATACTGCAGGGACTGAAATGGTTTTCTCATCAAAAATAATAATTTTTTACCATATGTTTGAAAATGTGATCATTTACCATGTAGGAAGTGGGAAAAATCCCTCTTCTTTTTTTGTGCGTGTTTGATTTTTGAAAAAGCGAAAAAATAAATATTTAAAAGGGCTTATGCCATGTAATCAAATTTGACACGTTTCTTTTTATCAGTTATAATATGTCCGTTTATATATATTTTTTTCATTCTTTAGAATAAATTTGTTTAACTTTATTGTGATAGAAAGGACATCAAATGAATAAAAAAATTTTGACAACAGCACTGGCTATTTCCTTGAGTGCGATGGCGTGGACATCATCGGCAGCACAGCCGTTCAGCGATGTACCGGAAGATTCATGGGCTTATCAAGCTGTGGAATCATTAGCAAAGCAACAGGTCATTGAAGGTTATCCGGATGGAGAATTTAAAGGGGATCATGCGATTACACGTTATGAATTGGCGCAAATGGTAGCTCGTCTTTTAGCCAGAAAAGAGACGCTCACGCAAGAACAGCAGCAGACGGTGCTTCGCTTGGCGCAAGAATATAGTGCTGAATTAAAAAATTTGGGCGTTCGTTTGAATGAAATAGAAAAGAAAGCCGGAAAAACTCTTTTAATTACTGAACTTCGTGTACATGGTATTAATCGTTATGATAATGTGTATCGTGGGAATATTTCCAAACATTATGAGACCGGTGTGCGTCTTCGTGCGAATACCATTACTACGTTGAATGAGCGTGTCCGTTTGTATGGACAGTTGGAAACATACATGTCTATGAATGGTACGCCTATGTATGATGTGAATGGCACTTATAACGCACCGCATAATAAAGATAGTCAGCTTCATTTGGGTCATCTTTTTACCACTTATCAATTTGGACAGGTGACACCATCGAAATCTCTCATGGGTGCTACCAAAAATTTGATTGGTATCGGACAGTTTCCGGTAAAAATGGGGGTAACCGGATATACTTATGACGGTCATTTCAAAGGCGCTTTCATTCAATTGGGTGATGCCGAAAAAGGCGGTCATTTCCGTTTTGCGGTAGGTCGTGCGACAGATATTAATTATGATTACACAGCACCGATGATGAGAGGTGTGGAAATCACAAAAGAAGAAATGGGACAATTGGCAGGAAATGCTGCTGCTGCCGAAGCGATAAAGGCCGGGCAGACACCGGAAGCAGCGAAAGCCTTGGCGGTTCAAACTGCAAAGAAGATAGTTCAAGGTTTTGCTGCAAATCCGCAAGCAACGTATGAAGAATTAGGCAAAGTTCTTGGAAATCCTCAATCTCCATTGGCACCTATGGCGAAGAAGTTAAAACCTACGGGACAGGGAGATGCGCCTTTCATTTATTATCCGATGCGTGAAAATGTAGAAATGGCACAAGGAAAAGATGAAGATGTACCGGCAGTATATGTTTCCTATATTTACAAAAATCCTGAACGATTTGAATTTCATGCGTATGGAATGAAAGCGACAGGGCCGGTGGGATATATTTGCAGAGCTTATGGCACGGCATTGTCTTACCATGTGACACCGAAATTTGAAGTGCATGGTGAATATGTAAAAAATATGCAAAAATTGCCTTTAAATAATGAGCAGCCTTATAATTATGTTTATGGTATTTCTTATGGGAAAGCAAATATTCTTCAAGGCGGATCATACTCTTTTGGTGTAGATTATGTATATAGTCAGGCAGGAAGCTATTTCGGCGGATCGGGAAGCGACATTGCCGACCAATACATGGGTCATATTTATACAGATTGGAGAAATAGAGGTAAAAAGTATGGCCCTATGCCGGCTTATTTGGCGGATAAAATGGATGCGCTTCTGGCAGGTAAACCGAGCGGAAGAGTGGGCGGTGCTAAATTCTATTTGGCGAAAGTTTCCTATGTTCCTATGATGGGACTTATTTTGGAAGGTAGCTATGGATTTAATGCTTCAGACATGGGCGGACGTAAAATGGATAATATATTCATGTTCAAAGCCACTGCATTTATAAAATAGGAATAGAAATAGAAATCCCGGTGCTTATACGGCATCGGGATTTTTATTGTGCGTTTTATAGGCATTTCAAGAAAAGGGTATACATATTTTCACGGTATACTCTTTTTGCTTAGTGTATTTTCTTGATTTTCAGAAAAAAGGCATATTATTTTCCTCTTTCATGAATAAAAGTTATAACATTTTACTGAATTTATGTTAAAATGGAAAAGATGTCATCAAATAGTGTATATTATGATAAAATTGATAAGGAAATCTTTTTATTTGAAAGGGGATGTTTTTATGAAGTGGAAGGCGTTGCTTGCTTGTGCAGTAGCCGGAGCAGCACTGATGATGACAGGCTGCGGTGGTGACAAGACTGCTGATAAAGCGGCGGCAGGGCAGGATTTAAAGGGACAAAAGCTCGTTATGTATGTATCTTTCCATGAAGATACGGCAAAGGAATTGGCTGAATTATTCAAAAAGAAGACAGGGGCTGATGTGAGCTTTATTCGTTTACCTACCGGTGAAGCATTGGCTCGTATTATGGCTGAGAAGGATGCGCCTAAGGCGGATATTTGGCTTGGCGGTACAGCAGATGCGCATGCAAAGGCAGCGGCTGATGGCCTTTTAAAGGCTTATAAGTCTAAAAATGCAAATATGATTATGCCGGAATATCAAGATAAAGATGGATATTGGTATGGTACGTACTTGGAAGTTATGTCCATCGGATATAATGAAAAGCGGTTCAATGAAGAGTTTAAGCCGAAAGGTATCGAACCGCCGACAAAGTTGGAAGATTTACTTAAACCGGAATTTAAAGGGGAAATTATTATGCCTGATCCGAGAAAATCCGGTACGGGTCTTACTTTCATCAGTGCGATTCTTCAGAAGATGGGACCTGAAAAGGGATGGGCTTATTTGAAAGCATTGAAGTCTCAGGTAGCACAATTCACTCCATCCGGCTTTACTCCGGGACAGAAAGCCGGCGCAGGGGAATATTTAATTACCTTGAATTTCCTCTCTGATCAGCATTTGGTAAGTAATAAAGGACAGAAATTAGTTAGTACGATTTATGAGGATGCCGGTTGGACGGTTTGCCCGGTAGGAGAAATTAATAATAATGCACATTCTAAAGTGGCAGAAGCATTTATTGATTTCGTTTTGACTAAGGAAGCAGGAGATATACTGGTTAAAACGACGAATGGTATTGCTTGCAATCCTGATGTAGCTCCGCCGAAGGATACGCCGGCGTTAAAGGATTTGACGCTTTTCAAGGCTTATGATTTGGTGAAGGCCGGTGCTGAAAAGATGCAAAACTGTGAAAAGTTTTTTGCTGAATAGTTGTAATGAGTGAGAAAGAGCCTCCGCCTTGGTGGGGGCTACTTTTTTGAGGGATCTCATGTAATGGTGAGGTCATTCTATTTCTTTGTGAAATAAGGAAATAAAGACTTTTTTAGATGAGGAATGGACATGAATGAAAAAGACACCGGGCATGAACATACCGGTATACGATCAGAGTTAAAGGTGCTTTTTCGGGAACCGCCGTTGTTGATTAGTATCTTGGCGGTGTTCCTGTTATTTGCCGTTTTTATTATTTATCCGTTTGTAAAAATATTGTGGGTACCGTCGGCGGCGGATTGGATGCGCACTGTGACGGGATCTGAGTTTGCGGAAGTTTTTTCCCATACGATTATTTCTTCTTTGTTGGCGACTACTACGGCTATTATTTTTGGCTTTATTTTTGCTTATGCCGTCAATTATACGAATATGCCCGGGAAACGGTTTTTCCGTGTAGTGGCACTTTTGCCTACCATGGCGCCGTCAGTGGTGAGCGGCTTGGCGTTTATCATGCTTTTTGGTCGGCGTGGATTTATCACTTGGGATATGCTGCATTTGCAGGTGGATTTGTATGGGCCGGTGGGTCTTTGGGTGGCACAAACTATCGCCTTTTTCCCGTTGGCGTATATCACTATTTCCGGGGTATTAAAAAATATCAGTCCGAATTTGGAGTTGGCGGCGCAAAATTTAGGCGCACGCGGTTGGCATTTATTTCGCACTGTCACACTTCGTTTAGCGACACCGGGTATACTGAGCGCCTTCCTTTTGGTGGCTATTAATTCATTGGCAGATTTTGGGAATCCTATGCTTGTAGGCGGAAATTATCACGTTCTTGCCACGGAAGCTTATGCGCAGGTGACCGGCGCATGGGATATGCCTATGGGCGCTACGCTATCCGTATTTCTTGTCATTCCTACATTGATCGTATTCTTCGTGCAGCGTTATTATTTAGAAAAACATTCTTATGTGACGGTGACAGGAAAGCCGGTGGCAGGACTGATTCGCATTACCGTAGGGCCCGTAGCGACTTGGCTTTTCTGGCTTTTCTGTATGCTTGTGTCACTGACCATATTAATGATTATCGGGATCGTGATTCTCTTTGCCTTTACAGTGGCCTTTGGCGCTGATTACACCTTCACCTTGAACTATTTCAAAGAAGGCGTAGTTAATTCCGGAGTCATGCTCAATTCTTGGATAGCATCTATGGCGACAGCAGCTATTTCTACTATTTTTGGTATTGCCTTGGCGTTTCTTACTATACGGAAAAAATTCCCCGGTCGGCGCATGATGGATTTTCTCGCCATGCTTCCGGTATCACTTCCGGGGACATTTATCGGCTTGGCTTTGATATTGGCCTTTAATGACGGGCCACTTGAATTGACAGGTACGTTGGGAATTATCGTTTTAGGTATGACACTTCGTCAGCTGCCCGTGGGATATAGGCAGGCGGTGGCAGGGCTTTCGCAAATTGAAAGCTCTTTAGAGCAGGCATCTACCAATCTGGGGGCAAATAGCTTGACGACCTTTAGGAAAGTGGTACTTCCGATGTTGAAAAATTCCCTTTCCGTGAGCTTTGTTTATGCCTTCATGCGGTCTATGAATACTTTGAGTACCGTCATATTTCTTGTATCACCGGAATGGAACTTGGCGTCCATTAATATCATGAGCCTTGCCAATCAAGGATTTCTTCCCACAGCCAGTGCGACGGCGGTCGGGATCATGCTTGTCATCTATGTCACTTTTGGCGTAGTGAAACTTATATTCCGTGATAAAATTAATATTTTTGATTTATAATCCATGCGAGATAGAGGTAAAAAATGTCGGATTTAGTATTGCAATTGAAAAAAATTAATAAATATTTTGGAAAGACTCATGTCATCCATGATGTGAATATTGATTTCCGTAAAGGAGATTTTGTTACTTTCTTAGGCCCGTCAGGTTGTGGAAAAACCACACTTCTCCGCATGGTGGCAGGATTTTATGAACCGGATGATGGGGAAATACTTTTGAAAGGCGAACGCATTGAACGCATACCGCCGTATGGAAGAAATACAGCGATGGTATTTCAAGAATATGCTTTATTTCCGCATATGAATGTTTTTGATAATGTGGCATACGGACTCCATGTGAAAAATGCGACAAAAGAAGAGGTAAAAGAAAAAGTAAAGAATGCCTTAGTTCTTATGCAATTGGAAGGAATGGAAGACAGATTCCCGAACCAAATGTCCGGTGGGCAGCAGCAACGTGTAGCCGTGGCGAGAGCCCTTGTCATGGATCCGGATGTGCTTCTTCTTGACGAACCCCTTTCCAACTTAGATGCCAAATTAAGAGAAAAAGTGCGCGTAGAATTAAGAGACATACAAAAAAAGATGGGACTTTCAACCATTTACGTCACCCACGACCAATCGGAAGCCCTTTCTATGTCGGATATGATTGTCGTCTTAAAAGATGGCTATGTTCATCAAATAGGGACACCGCAAGAAATATATTTCCAGCCGAAAACACCTTTCGTAGCGGATTTCATCGGTACAACGAATCTTCTTGACGTGACAGGAAACGGAAAGACCGAAGTGATGTATCAATCGGTGAAAATCCCGATGGAACGAGAAGTAAAAGATGGACAAGTATATTGTCTGAGCATTCGCCCGGAATCGCTATTTCTGTCCTTCTCACCCTTAGAAGAAAATGTCAATATCCGCGTTACCGTAATGAACCAAATGTTTTTAGGCGAGAAAGTAAGATACTTCGTTCAAGACGATTTTGGAAAGGAATGGATCATCGACATGTTTGATCCCGGGAGAACGATATTAGAAGGCGAATTATACGCCACCTTCCCGGTAGAAAAAGCATGGCTCATCGAAGATTTAAAGAAATAAAAAGAAAACAAATAAAAAGGACTCGAACAAAAGTCGAGTCTTTTTTTGTGAAATAAAATCCCTTTACTCATGCGGAAGTGTAATTTTTGCAATGGAATCGATAGCGTGATGAAGTTCCTGCACCGTTTCCGTGTTTGTTGACGTATAATACATTTCCTTTCCGTCACGTTTGGCCGTAATCAGGCCGCAAGCCTTTAACAGACGAAGATGATGAGATACCGCCGGACTACTCATATCCATCATAGCGGCGATATTGATGACACACTCCTCTGTATGGCACAGAATCCAAAAAATCTTTAGCCGAGTGGGATCAGATAACTGCTTGAGCAGAAGTGATACATCTTCAATTGTTTTCTTTGATGGAACATGCTCCATGACTGCTTTTTCACCGGCCCCATGATAATGGGGAAGCTGTGTAGTTGTTTTTATCATTTTCATTTACCTCTTTGTCATAATGTAATATCTTTATTTTACGTGTATTTTTAGAAAAATTCAACCGGGATATATGATTTTCCTGACAATAAAATGATTCTTTGATAAATGTATTTGACAAAAACAAAAAGAAGAGGTATCATAAAGAAAATAATTAATTAAATGTTTAATCGTAGAAACGGAGAAAATATGAAAAAGAGTTATCATATAGAATTAGATTGTGCCGGTTGTGCCGTGAAAATAGAAGACGCAGCGAAAGCGACTGCCGGCGTGAAAGATTGCGTGGTAAATTTCATGATGGGAAAGATGTATGTGGAATTTGAAGGAAAACCGGACGTGAAAACCGTTATGCATGAAGTTTACAAGAATTGCAAAAAAGTCGAAAGTGATTGTGAAATTGAGTTGAATGAATGAACGAAGAAAATGAAATATTTCTTTTCGCTCAACGATTAAACAAATGCTTAATTATATGGAGGCTATCTTGAATAATAAACAAAAAAGAAATCTCATGCGGATTATCCTTGCGGCCATGATGATGACGGGATTTTATTTCATCAAAGTAGAAGGCGCATTACGTTTTTATTTGTACCTGATTCCGTACCTTGTTATCGGGTATGATATTTTATGGAAAGCCGTTAAAGGAATCAGAAATAAGCAACCTTTTGACGAAAATTTATTGATGGCCGTGGCTACCTTAGGGGCGATTGCTTTGGGTGTTTACGGTGACGGCGATTATACCGAAGCGATTGCAGTTATGCTATTTTACCAAATCGGTGAATGGTTCCAAAGTTATGCCGTCGGGAAGAGCCGGAGAAATATTTCCGATCTCATGGATATTCGCCCTGATTACGCCAATGTGGAAGACGAAAATGGGCAGTTGATAAAAGTCGATCCCGATGAAGTGGAAGTGGGTACGGAAATTGTGGTTCGCGTCGGAGAAAAAGTGCCTATCGATGGCGTGGTGGTGGAAGGAAGATCTACATTGCACACCGGGGCGCTTACCGGGGAAAGTATTCCTCGTGACGTGGAAGAAGGCGATGATATCGTTAGCGGTTGTATCAATCTCTCCGGTTTGTTGAAAATACGTACGACCAAAGAGTTTGGTGATTCTACGGTATCAAAAATACTGGAATTGGTGGAAAGCGCCGGGACAAGAAAATCAAAAGCTGAGAATTTTATCACTCGATTTGCTAAAGTATATACACCTATCGTCGTGGCGGCGGCGGTGGCATTAGCGATTATTCCGCCTATTATCAATAGCGGTTTTTTAGGTGCTGCTGCTAATTGGAGTACGTGGATTTATCGAGCATTGACGTTCCTTGTTATCAGTTGCCCTTGCGCCTTAGTGATTAGCATTCCTCTGACATTTTTTGCCGGTATCGGCGGTGCCGGCCGGGAAGGAATTTTGATCAAAGGCTCTAATTACATGGAAATTTTATCCCAAGTAAAAACGGTTGTATTTGATAAAACGGGAACACTGACGAAAGGCGTATTTGCAGTTACAGCAGCGCATCCGGAGACCATTAAGCCGAAAGATTTACTGCATTTGACAGCGCATGTCGAACGATACTCCACACACCCCATTGCAGCGTCCCTTCGAGCCGCCTATCCCAATGAATCAGATCGCTGTCACGTAACGAAAGCAGAAGAAATAGTCGGTCAAGGCATTCGTGCAGATGTGAATGGTGATGTCGTTTGTGTAGGAAATACAAAAATGATGAAAGCTATCGGTGTCGAATGGAAAGATTGCGACCGTGTAGGAAGTATCATTCATGTAGCTATCAACGGTACTTACGTAGGGCATATTGTCATCTCCGATGTGATTAAAGACACATCAAAAGAAGCCATACAAGCACTAAAAAACATAGGCGTGAAGAAAACAGTCATGCTTACCGGAGATGCAGATAATGTGGCACAAGAGGTAGGTAAGGCATTGAATTTAGATAAAGTATATAGCCGTCTTCTCCCGGGAGACAAAGTAGGACAAGTAGAGCGTCTGTTAAAAGAAAATAAAGGCAAGGGGAAATTGGCCTTCGTCGGTGACGGCATCAACGATGCACCGGTACTGACAAGAGCAGATATCGGCATTGCCATGGGCGCTATGGGCGCTGATGCAGCGAT
>QWCD01000199.1_pt1 | contig 17857 bp, 21 predicted proteins | sample 1972461 | NCBI WGS metagenome assembly QWCD01 (sample SAMN09866717, study PRJNA288562) | Human vaginal metagenome isolate term4_vaginal, whole genome shotgun... | isolation source: vagina | host: Homo sapiens | place: USA: California | reverse complement strand
GCCATTAGTCCCCAATATAGATACTTGCATAGTATCTTTTCATTATTTCTGGATCAATGACATTGTTTGAAGGCTCTTCATCATCTAGACCTTCTCTTGCTGCTCTCCAAGGTTCTTCTTCGTGTGTCAAAGCTTCTAATTCATTAGCTGAGCGATCACCATAAGTTACCCAAACAGATTCAAGAAGTTCTAAAGCATCTTTATTAAATTTAGAGTTATTGGCTTCTTTTTCTGGAACCAGCGTCCACCCATACTCTCTATATTTGCTATAGAGTTCTGGAGAAACTGGTCCGTGGACCCATGCTTCAAAGTGGGTGTCGTTAATTAAAGAAGTATGGTAAAGAGCGTTACCCCACGCTTCAAAGTAATAAGATAACTTTTGTAATTTTTTAGGCGTCATGCTTTCTTTACTTAGAAACCAATCAGCCACATCAAACACACTGTATGTTTCCATAGTAAAGGCCTCCTATTCCAAGTTCATTATAGCCATAAAATTCTTAAAAATGTGTGGATAACCAAAAAATCTTGTGGATAATCCCAAAAAAAGGGAGCCTCTACAGCTCCCTTTTAATCAAATCCCAATCATAGGCCACATAACGGAACTGTCCTTGCGTCCCATCACTTTTTAGTAAAGCTAGTTCTACCTGCCGATGCGACCCTAGCCAGGTCACTTGAAAATCTTTTCCTTGTAACCCTGTATCAATCGTCACAGGTTTCACTTCCTCTCCGCCACGTTCGATCAGGTCTGTATAAACTGCCGCCCATTGTGTCGCTTCATCCCCTCGTAAGTGGACAATATCCCCCACTTGGAAACGATCCGTAACATCCACCGCCTCGTGACTGACTTCTTGCTGCCCCGTATAAGCTGACCATACCTCTTCATCACCATAAAAGTATGATCTGTCATAAGGATTCGAACTATACTGCCACATTGCCACTTGTGGCCAATGACGGGTAATTGGACAAGCTTCTGGTTCTTCATCCCTACCATCGTTTGTAGGATAGTTGGCTAACCACAAACCATAATCTCCCCCAACTACTTCTCGCCAATCATCCCCCACTTCATCTGCAGAGCTCATATAAATCAAAGGCTTATACCCTATACTATCAGTAACATAATCTAACCACGCTTTAGCGACTCCAGCACCTTGCCGACCGTACCCTTCATAGTCTAGCGCCACGATACACTCGCCAAAATATCCCCGACAATTGGACAAGAAAAAGTCCGCTTGTGCTCTCCAGTCGGTACCATCCATAAAGTGATAAATCCCCCACGGCTTTCCTGTTGCCTTGACTTGTTGTACGAACGGATCACAGTGAGGGTCAACATAACCGCACCCTTCCGTTGCTTTAAAGATATAAGCGTCTGCTGGATACTGTGATAAATCTGGCGTTTGCCAATTACTTAAATCCGCTACTTTTAACATTTCATTTCTCCTTCCATAAAATAAAAAGCAGTCGTTTAAGACTGCTCGTTTGCGTTAATCATTTGATTGACACGTTGCAAGACACATCGCATACTTTCACTATCTAAAGTATCTAAGTACTGCGCTTGCCGTTTTTTAAAATCGAAACTATGAATTTGTAAAGTGTTCACATAACCATCTACGTGTGAACAATTCACTCCCACAAAAAAACCTAAATGAACTAGCGTATTATTCTCCGCATGAGTAATAGGAAGAACGATAACTAACCCCGTAAGTATTGAATAGCGTTGATTTGAAATTACCAAAGCAGGACGTCGCTTTCTGATTTCTCTTCCTTTGCTCGGTTCAAAATCAAGAGCCACCACATCCCCTTTTCGAGGAATATAATCAGTCCCACTCACTGTCTAACAACTCCGTTTCCCATTCTTCTTGTTGAAAGGCTGCTTGATAAGCCATCAATTCGTCCGTTTCAAAAGGATTTGTCTGAATGGGCGTATAGACAAGAGCTGTGCCTTCTCGTTTCACCGAAAACAAGGCACCTTCAGGAATATTCAAAGTATTTGGAACAGTCAACGTTAATGAGTTCCCTACTTTTCTTGCTTTAATTGGCATGGGCCTCACTCCTTTTATACCAGTATACACAAAGGAGTCAGGAAAATCAATGTTGTCCCCCGCTCGTTTTTACTTCACGTTCAGTTTTTCTTTGAGTTACGTGCTTTTTATACGTGTATCAATAGACATATCCACTAACTAGCACGCAAAAAGCTCAAATTGTTGTCATAATATAAACTCCTTCCTTTATATTTTTTTGTCTTCTAAGTAAACCCATACAGTTACGTGTGCCTTTTCTTGGCGGATCAATCCATAGTGTGAGAGTGATTTTTTTAAAATTATTAAAGGAGTATCAAAAGACGCCGCGTCAAATGAATACACTAATTCTGCTTCGCTTCCGTCAATTATTACCTTATTTCCAGAAATATTTATTACTTGAATTTTTACGATTCTAGCGTCGCCTAGATCTGTTTGATCTAAAAATATAAAAGGAGCACCATTAAATAAGACGTCATTTTCGTCGATTTTTGTGGTAGTTTCTATTTTTTGGAGTTCCCTCCATACCAACTTATCCCCGACATAGCGTTTTATAATTTTGTGATCGCCCACGAGAAGACTTTCTCTAAACTTCATAGACTGCTCTACCCTCCAATAACTTTTAACATATATTTCCCCTTTTGTCTAGTATCTTACTTATATCCTCAAGGATAATTGTGTAGCTTGGATAGTTTTTTTAGATTATTCGACTGTTATATCATAAATAGTGTTATTGTCTTTATCGTGAATAGCGTCATATTGTGATTGTGTACCACACCAGTATTTTAATGTTTCACCAGTGCATGTGTTAACAATTCCTTTTCCCGGTTGTCCATCTGCCCCTCGTGGAATAGTTACCACTGTCCCGTCGCTGAATGCGAGTTGTTTATCACCGTTTCCCAACGTGGTCTGAGATGAGATGGTGAGAGAATCCCCTTTAACACCATCATTGATATTTACCAATTCTGCGTAATAGAAAGCCTCTAACCCTTTGTACTTGGCTGTAACGGAAGTTCCTATTTTGTCATATTTTCGTTCTACGTTGTCATACCTTGGACCTTCATCTTGATCATAGTAGAGATGCACACCAACCATATGACTTTCAACATCGCCATTAGACGTACACGTAACGCAATACACAACGCCATCTTTCGCAGTCACTCTTTTCCCATCATAATACGTTGTAAATCTCGCTATAACATCTTCTGTTTTGTGATTCCTAAACTTACCCTCATAATAACAATACGTCTGTAACACATGACCATCTTTACCGGGATCACCTTTTGGTCCCGGCGTTAGCTCGATCTTTTCAAGATCTTCTCTAGTAACTAAATCCTTCTTTTCATCGGTTTTAGCTAAATTTTTCATCTAGCCCACCACCACGATTTTATAAGCTTGTGACGCTAAAGGCTCTTTAGTGATTACTTTGATGGTGTTAGCATCTACGACTTTACAGTCCACAACGACAACTTCTTTTGTGGCCACCTCAATTAAATTGATTACAACATCTTCCGTATTTAAATTGTGGTTGATTGCAATTTCAGTAGCTGTCCCATCTCCAATAAAAGTGCTGTATTTTTTAGCTACGTTGTCGATGGCGTTCAAGTGTTGGAGTTGTTGATCGTAGCTAGCCAAGATGGTTTGTAGTTCTCCAAACGTATCGTGAGCAGCGTCCGCAGCACCCACAAGCTCTTTGATCTTATTGTCTGTGTAAGATTTGGATTCAGAGATAGCTGTTCCTTTCATCCCAGTTACAGATTCATTAGTCGCATAAGCTTCTAAATGACCGGTTAGGTCTGCTGTTTTAAGGTAATCATCAAGGCCCACTTGATCCGCTTGAATCTTCTTTCCAGATGAATCCTTGTTGATTTGATCTTTAATATCAGCTCCGCTCATTTGAACAGACTCAATCATTTCTTGTAAGCCTTCAATAGATGACTTTTCTAGTTTCACCGTCCCAGCATTGATAGCTTGTACGATTTCAGCACTTGTCATTGACAAAGGCTTAAAGTCTTCCCCATCATGTTGCATTAGCTTTTTAGTGACGGTGTCATAGTAGATTTGGCCAATCTTTCCGTTAACCGGCTTGGCAGCTAACGGTTGGATAACCACATTTTGCAATTCGTTCCCAGCTAAATCAACATTTACTAAAAATTTTTTACTCATATTTATCTCTCCTAACTTAAAATAGCGTACCCACTAAAAGGTGCGCTAAAGTTTACTTCTATCTTATTCAAACTGATATACGTTACTTCTCCGACAACTTCGTTTCCAGCACTATCCACGCAAGTCACATTTGGATAAAAGCCCAATTTGTGATTTAACCCCCATTGAGAAGAAGCACTCCCAATATTGATACGGATACCTTGTCCACTGCTTTTAGCATTCTCAAGACTCTTCTTTGCTAGGATATCTTCAATAATCTGGTGGACTACCTTGATGTCAAAAGTATCTGGAGTAGATTCCACTTCTAGTCCCACCGCTGACGGCGTGATTGTCAGTTGAGCATCCGGGTCATCTGACTTCGATGGGAAAATTTGGATCGTTTGATCATCGACCACTACCGAAATCTCTACCCGATAGGATCCCACGGGAAGAGATTTAGTAATTTTAAAGTGAGCGACATTTTGGGAATCGATAACGGCGTCGCTTTGATAAGCTACCACTTCACTCTTAGCTTCTTTTTTTATCAAAAAAGCTGTGGCTTTTAGCCCAGCTAATTGACTTTGCTCGTTAGGATCATTATCTAGTAAGCGATACTTTAAAGTCGTAGAATCGCTTTGTTTGATGAAGTTTCCCGTGTTTTCGTTGTACATCTCCAAGATACCATCGGTAACCGCTAAGTTATTCTTAGCAAAAGGAACACTCATAGAGCTTCACCTCTTTTCTACTTTTTAAATTTATTGTAATTGTTCGAAGAAATTCCTGTGATTGTGCCTAAAAAGGTGGTTACAGCACCGATAACAGCTACTGTTAGTTCTGTGTTTTGCCACCCATATAAAACACCTAGTGCGCTGATCAGCGTCATCAGTGCAGGGGCTACTGTTAAGAGTCCCCACTTAAGCAAATCATAAGTTTCATTTGATAGTTTCATCTTTATTCCTCCTAGTCTTTTTGATTAAAAAGTGTTTTGATTTTTTCATCATGGCGAGTAACTGTTGTCCCCAGCTCCTCGATTTTATTTTCGTGATCTTTGAGTTCCACCCAAATTTTAATAGTGTCTGAAGCAATCTCTTCTATACGTTGATTCGATGTTTTGAGTTCTCCCCTAATGTCTAGTAAAGTGCTATTTAACGTCTTTACTCCTTTAAATCCGAAACCAACGCCACCTATAAAAAAGGTAATGATCGGCCACCAATCTCTACAAAAAAACATTACGTCTTTTAAAACCTGCATAATCCACCACCTCACAATCTAATTATTTTAGTTGCCTATCGCTATCCAATCAATTTGAATACTTATATAATCTTCAATACTTTTACTATCACGATTACGAATTACGATTTCTGCCCCACTCGCTTTTTTAGACAGAATAAATGGCACCCCAAAGCAATCATTTTGTCCATTCACTTGATTCAAAGTCAAGCTCAAAGAGTAGTCCGTATTGCTAAAATCTTTTGGAAATTCCAAATGCTGATCTAGTCGCCATTCTCTTCCAGACCGTTGGGTACACGTGAGCGTGCCATATTGCGTGATCAACCCACTCGAGGCTGTCGTGTACTTACCATACCGGTTTTCATGAATTTTTTCACTGTCCCCTTCTAACCATGCTACACGTCTCCAAGGTTCCCATGTATCCTCAAAAACAGGTTTGGATCGCATAAAAATGGTCCCATAAGGATCTAAAGTGAAACGCTGAAATATTGTTTTATGAGAAGCAAAAACTTCTATTACAAAGTAACTATTTTCAAAGCCTTCAGGGACATTTTTTATTTCTACTTTAGAAGCCGTATTACCAGACACATAAAAGCCATGCTGAACTAATCGATTTAAGTCCTGTCCGTAAGGAAGTAAGTTGTATTGATTGATAAAAAGGCCGTTCTGCTTAATGTTTCCTTTGAAAACACTATCTCCGTTTACATCGAGTACTCGACCATCGTTTTCTATAATCTTTCCAACCCCAACTCCATTTTTATTCCAAGACATAACAGTTCGTGCACTCGAAACCGTAAAGAGAGATTGAGAAGAACCTTGGCTATCTGTAACTGTCAATTTAAAATCATAAGCTTTATCGATATCATATGACCCCGTTAGCGTAAAAGATTTATTGAAAGAAGAATCGCTAGAGGCTTCGAAGCACTTTGTCCAAGAGTCACCACCATTAGACAGCTTAGAGCGAATTTCTAACCTTAGCGAGCCTTTGCCGGAACAATTAATTTGCCCCCCAATCACTTTGTTGGTCTCTCCTCCAGATCTCGCAAGTACAAAAACTGCAATCTTAGGCGGAACATACATATAAATAGAGGGGGTCGTGTACTCTTTACTTGCTGTAAAACCATAAGAGTCTATCACTTCCACCCTTATCTTTCGCGGCCCCCTTGTAAAAGCATAAAAAGAAAATTGGAAGCTTTTCTTGCCATCGGTGTAGTCGTACAGAAGCTCTCCATCCACAAAGATTTTAGTTTCTTTGATACTTCCACGGCTTGTGCTCAAAGAGACGTCGATGAAGACTTCTGTCTTTCCTCCTAAAGGCGTTTGATGATTAAAAGAAATGCCTTCTACTGTTGGCTTATAAGCATCTGAATACTCCAAAGAAACTTTGGCGGATTCCCAAGTTACCCAAGCATCCCCACTATAAGCTTCCGCTTCGAAACTAACACTAATCTCTTTAACACCATTTGAAAAGTAAGGTAAGAAGACACTTGGCTCAAAGATAAAATTAAAATCTTTTTGGAAAGGAACAGTATGAAGGACGGTGGTGGTTTGATTTCCAGATTCTGTAGTTTTCCCAACGATTAATCGATCTCCTGGATGGATGATAGTGCTATTGTTAGTGCCGTTGTAAGAGTGAAGTAATTGCAAAGAAATTCCATGATCGTTTGCAATTTTCCAAAAGGAATCTCCATCAACCACGGTATAGTAGATATTCTTTTCTTCGTCTCCAGTGACTGTTTCGGTCGTAGGTGCACTTCCTAAGATGTAGTGCTTTTCTTTGCTATCACCTACCCGGTAATAAACCATAAATTGACAATTTTCAATATTGGTCCCAAAAGCAAGGATATCAAGGTCTCCTACCTTATACTTTTCACCGGCTAAAATATAAAAATAACTCACTAACTATCACCCCCAATCCACGAAATGGTTGTTGTTTCTTTGCTGCCCGCCAATTTTTCTATCTTATGATTACCGATAGATAAGCTATTTAAAAATACCCCAGAAAGGATATAAAGCATTTGACCACTCACATAAGCCACTTCTTTTCCAGAATCTAAAAAAGAAATCTTGTCGTTATCAATCGCTACCTTTAAGGCACTTCCTTCTTGCCCCAAAACAAGGCCTTCTTCGCTGAAGGATAAATAGCGACTTACAGCCTTCATGAAATCTTGTCCACTTCCTATATTCTTTTCGATGACTTTAAACCGCTCTTCTGCATCAGCTTTGTCACTTTTCACCGCTGTTTCTAAGTGTTTAACGTAGGCGTTAGTATCTGCGAAGTTGCCGGTTAAATCTTTCAAAGCTTCAATTGGTGGTAGTTTCTTCAACATTTCGTTAGCGTCTATCGCTTTCTTTTCGACGTTTTTAACGTAATCTAACTCCGCTTTACTATCTAGCATCTCTTTTTTAAAGATATACTGCCATTGGTAGGAATCAGGATTGGTAGGGTCATTTTGGCTATAATCTACACATGTCCCCATGTAGGTTTTACCTTCCGATTGACTCGTGGAAAAGCCCTCTCTACCATCTTTGGAGTTTGCCCATGCTTGATGGATATAGGGAGTACGCCCATCTTCTCCGGCTTTACCAGGAATGCCTTGGGGGCCATCTTCCCCTTTAACCTTGCTCCACTGATAAGCAGAGGGATCAGAACTATCTGCCGTCTTATCATCTGCATAAACCCCCATATAATCTTTACCAGTCGTAGCAGTGAGTGTAAAACCAATGCGTCCATCACTGCTGTCAGCATAAGCAAAGTGGATATAAGCATTTTTCCCGTCTTGCCCATCTCTACCATCTTTACCGGGTAGGCCTCGCTCACCATCTTTACCAGGCGCTCCAGGCGGCCCTGGCATGGCTTGAATTTTAGCGAGGTCTCGTTGCGTAACTGTGTCAACCCATTTACCGTTGCCTTGATATTCTCTCTTCCACCTTTTCCCTTCTCCACCATCAAATTGCCAAATGTCTCCCCAACTAGCGACTTTTGGCTCTTCTTCTTGATTATATACACCAATATAAAGGTTTTTGATCGTGTAAGTAGCGACAGCTACTGCTGTCCCTCTGAGCATAGCGGAACAAGTAAAGGTTGCTTCGATCTCCACATCACTATTCTCAACATTTAAAAAGTGATCCGCTTGTCCTTTGTGTTTCTGGTTCCAATCTGCATCACTTTGTCCCAGCTTTTTAGGATACCGAGAAACTCTTTCCCAAATAAAGCCACTCATCGTAGCGGAAACATCAATGCCTCCACGAGTCACACTCGCAAGTAAAGTCGTATTGAGTAATCCCTTTTTAAAAAGATTCCCACTAGAAGAAGTGACCGCCATTTGATAAGGCTGGTTGTCCCATTTGTATTTCTGAGATTGCACTTCTTTTTGCAAATCAAGCAAATAAGGCAAAATTCCACTTGATCGTTCTTCATAGTTGGCAAAGATTGCTTTGCTGATACGGTGGTGAGTGGTCGAGGTCGTCACATCTATTAATCTAGCTTCCAAGTAAAGGGATGGGGTGTACTGATGGTCAATGATACGTACCACGTCCCCAATATCTACAGAAGTTGGGATATCTTCAGGACTAACTTCATAACTCACTTCGGGGTGATTATTTTCTTTGAGTTGCTTCATGCATTCATTGAAAAGCGCTTCTTGAGATGTGGCCTGACTTTGATAGACACGCTCCAAGTATTTTCCACCCGAGTAGGGTTTTGCCCAAATCTCATTGGCTTGTCGATCACATAAAGCTCCAGTTTCCGTGTTAACAAAAAACCGACCATCATCATAGACATAGCCGATTAGGTTCGTATCTTTTTCAATTTCTTTTTCTTCTTCAACAGTTTCCGTAACCTCTTGGACTTCAGTGCCCCCTCCAGAAGAAGCGTCTGTAAAACGCTCCGATTGCTTCATAATCGAAGCGATCTTGGTATCCCAATCTGGATCTGTAGCGTATTGATGTACGCCGTTGTTCCAGCGCATATCATGGAGCGTTTTTTGCCCATTATTGTAATAGTTTGCTGCTATCCACTTAGCTCCTTCGATGATTCCAGCAGCTAACCCGGCGTTTGAGTAGTTAGAAGCATTGTCAGGGTTGGAATCAAAAGCCCCTATCCCAAAATAGTTATTATAATTTCTAGCAATATTCGACTTGCCCCAGGCGCTCTCTAAAGCAGCATGTGCGAGTATATAGCGAGCATCCAAGCTCGATTGATTTTGAGCTTCTAGGAAGACATTCCCCTGTCCATTAAAAGGACTATCTGGACTTGTTGCCCGTACCCAGTTGTCTAGCTGATCTGCACTTAGGCCTTTCAACTTCCAACCTAAATCGTGTTGTCTAATATCATCGTCTGTCCAGTACTTTTTAGGTGCTTCTTCTTCTGTCCTTCCAGAGTTTTTCCACCGAAACCACCGAGTGGGAGGACCTCCCACATAGCCATCAATAGGAGTTCGAGCAATCCCGTTTGAACTGTAGTTACAATGAATTACTTCATCACTACTTAGTACCGCACCCGTATGGCCGCCAGCTCCACCGGAAGCTCCTTGAACACCAGAAATGAAAATATCGCCATAGCGTATATCTTCTCTTCCAATTTCATCCAAGTACTGTCCATTTATGCTAAAAAGTGTTTCTGTGCTTCCAATTGGAAAGTCATCTGGAAGTAGCCCCGCTTCTTTAGCAGCATAGCAAACGGCGCTTGAGCAGTCGTAAGAATCTGGACCATATCGACAAGCCATCGAGTAAGATACTTGTCCTTCCCTTGATTTAAACCAATCGATGAAAGGATCCAGTTTTCCATTATCTACATGACCACTTGATTCTTCGGTTGGAACTTCTACTTCATGCGTAACTTCTTTAGTCGTTTTGATCTTTTCTTTGTGCTTTTGACCAATGCCACGAACAGCCGTCCGAAGATTGGTAGTTGAAACATTCCTCCGGACATCTTTAAGCTCCTTCCCTACTTCAAGACGAACGCCAATGTTCTTTCCTCGCTTTTTATAGAAATTGATTCTTTTATGGACAACTTGATTACTTCTAAACTCAAAACTATAGCTAATTTCAGCCCCAAAGCGCCCAGCGATTTGGACAAGGCGCTTAGTTTGAGTAGCGGAGCTTGTATATTCCAAGGTGATATTATGCTTATCCCCAATCTCGTTTACACCAATTTTCCAATCCGAATTAGATCCAATGCACGCTATCACATGTTCCTTTAGTGTGCCCTTCATCTTGATAGGACCAGCATCATTATTAATTAGCTGGAGGCCGGCATCTTCTGCGATGATCTTCTTGTAGCTGTGAGTTTCTTCTACCTCCATAACTTCTAAAGCAATGATCTGCCCTTTAAAATTTGGGACAAAAACAAAATCTCCAGCTTTGATTTTGGTGACTGTTTCGTCATTTTTAGCAAGCTTAGCGGTATAGATAGCTGTACCGGTTTTGATGGCTTGATTTAGCTCATCTTCTAAAAGCTTCAACCCCTGTGAAGTCTGACTATCCGCTACCGCTACTGTTTTATAGCTTCTGTCTGTAAAAAAGATCATCTAAACACCTCCCTATACCGAATTTCTACCGTTGGCTGTCCCTCCCCAGAGCATGGGAAGAAGAGTTGATGACGACCCGGCGGAATCCCTACAGATTGGCTGCCATACTGAATGGGCGTGAGATCAGGAATACCATTAATGTATCCTTTATTATTTTCCATACATAAGCGCACCATATCTCCCTTATAAACAGTTGTCGAAGGATCAGGGAGATTGTAGAAGTCTTCCACCTCTTTACTTTCTGGCTCGATCCATACTTTGGTATCATAACCAATCAACCCTACCGAGTTGACACTCACTTCATACGCAGGTTCATAGTCTGCGTACTGACCCGCCCATACTAAGATATGAGTAGGAACGACATCTTTTAAAGAAGAAACTGTAAAAGATCGTGAAAAAGTCTGCTTCTTTTGGTCATTTAATACTTCAAAAAGAATTTGATCGTCTTGCTTAACAATGCGTAATCGTCCCCAAAAACGAGAAGCAAGTTCCATATCGTAATTGTCCGTCTGCACCCCAGAACCGTCTGCTATGAAATCGATAAAAGTCATCATGTTCTCTTGATGACTAGAAAACTGAATAGCCCCAATGATTCGATCATTCGCCATGACAGCAAAATAAAAAGCGCCCATGCGCTCTGGCTCGTCTACGTAAAAGTTCAGCCATGTAGAAGCATCAAAGTTGGTACACTCTGACTCTAGCTTATAGCGCATGACGGGGCCATGCCATTTGTAACCAGAAGAACTCCCATAATCGGGTGAACAATCATCAGACGTAGAAGAAGTGACACCACCATTTGCAATGTCTTGGGAAAGCAACCAACCTAAGTAGTAACCCTCGTTGGTTAAAAGATAAGCCTTTGTGGATTTGGATTGATTGACGTCTTTCACCTCTGTATAGCTAAAGGTTTGTCCTTTTACCCAATCATCGATAGGTTCCCCTGTCTGCCAATGAGTCGCCCAATCAGCAACAGTGATCTCGTTACCAGAGGGCTCTGTCTCCCCTCCAGAAACTAAAACGTTCCACTCTCCAGAAGTTACCCATCTCCCGTTGATTTTACTAATATCATAGCTTTGATCAGTTGCTAAGTTTTTCCAATAATCATCAACAATTGACTGCTGCCTTCTTCCTTCATGGCCGTCTATAATTTTAGTCCTGGAGAATTTTATCTTCTTAAGTGGTGAAGCATCTAAAGGCTCCCCGTATTGGAAAACAGCATCTTTACTTACAACCGATACCATGTGGGTTAATCCTTTAATACTGAAATCAAACGTAGGATAGCAAGTATGCGATCCGTTGTTTTCAACGAACACACTTTTCTTATCCGTTCTGATCACTTTTGGCTGGATAGAGTAAGCTACGCCTTCCGGAACTTCTACTTCAAAAGTAACGCTAGCCAATCGTTCACAAGAAGAAGGTTGGACGCCACTTTTAAGGCGCCCCCTCCAAAATCTGTCTGGCTGATCTGTAAATATCCATGACTGAAGGTCTCCAGTCATCAGCTTATTCAACACGTCAACCACTTTCAAAACATCACGTAAAATATATCCTTTAATTTTAATCACTCGATTTTTAACAGGAGGTCCCATTGTCCGATCAACTGTTGTAAAAAAGACAAGCTCCTTTAAACTTTGCCCATCTACAATCACTTCATAATCCACTAAATAAACACTCCTTCCCTTCTCGAGTTATACTTGTCCCAACGCTCTTTTGTCTTTTGGATGTGTGGGCCTATAGTGGCGCCTGCAACTTCCCCGTCAATATAAACATTTGGATCTTTTTCAGAGATTTGCTTAATATAATCAGAAATGGCTATCAGTTGCGCTAGTACTTGATCTGATTGGTCACGTTGATTGTCTACTACCAAGTCTCCACTTAGTCCGCTCTCTCGCAAGTTCTGAACGCTTACGGAAGGCTTGACTTTATCGTCAATAGCGCTATTTAAGTCGACCACATCAAAACTTTTGGAGAGTTCTTCTCCCATGTTGGACACAGTAGTTTTAACCCCTTGAAAGCGTTCATGAAGCCCTTCATCGAGTCCTTCCATGATCGCTTTCCCAGCAGGAATCAAAAGCTTTCTGTCATAGGATAGAGGTCCTTTGTGCTCTCTAATCCACTCCGCAATATCGCCAATGAAATTGGTGATATCACTCCACAAGGATTTTAACCCATTGAGAAAACCTTCCATGATAGCAGCACCAGCTTCAAACAGATCAATTTCTGACAAGCGACCGAAAAAGTCTTTGACACGCTCCACCGTATCAGAAACACTGCTCGTAAGATCTTCCCAAGCTCGTTGTGCCCCCTCTACAATCGAGTTGCATGTGTTGACCACAGTATCTTTGATACTATTCCAAGCACCAGAAGCAATTACTGTAACAGATTCCAATATAGCTGTAAACATCGCTTTAAAGAGATTCCAACGAGCGGAAAGATCGGTCACTAGTCCTTTTACCAGACCGGAGACAACACTCTTGATACCGTTCCAAATAGAACCAGCTGCCGAACTGATTGCGTTCCAAATGACCTCTAAATCCGCTCCGAGCTGTTGCCAGTTGCCTGTAAGGATGTCACACACAATCAAGATAGGTCCCACAATCACCGCTTTCAGCATCTCAAAGGCACCTTGCGCAATGGATACCAAGCCGTCCCAGATCATTGTGGCCGCTTCCTTGAAACCTTCCCATGTTGCAGTAAAAGTTTCTACAATGCCGTCCCACATCGTTGTAAAGATTTCCTTAAAAGGCTCAAAAATCGTCTGTGCCGTTAGCACAAGAGACTCCCACGCTTGTGTAAGAGTGGTGGTAATACTTTCCCACACGCCAGTCATAAACTCGCCAAGTGAGCTAAAGATTTCATTGACACCATTCCTGAACCATTCGCATTTAGTATATAAAAGAACAAAAACTGCTATAATTGCTAAAATTGCCGCTACCACAGGATGAGCCGCAATCAAGTTAAATGCACCTACAACCATTTTACTTACTTTTTGAATAATTGGTCCGATGATAGGCAATTTACCCGCATTAGTAATTACTTGTCCGATAGAACCTTTTAATAACTCAAGCGCCGTCATCAATTCACTAGGCATTTTTGAAAGTTTGCTTAATGTTTTGGGCAATTTTGTTGTTGTTGTCGCTAGAGTTTCGATTGACTCTGCAACTTTTAAAACTTTATCAGGTAGTCCAATTAAAGCACCTGTCGTGCCTAGTATGGCTTTGGTAGATAATTTAAAAAGCAAAAACGCAATTGCCGTTTTTGTAATTATCGGTATTAGCGGCCCAATGACCGTAGCTACTTTTACTATAGTATTAGCCACACCTTCTCCAAAAACATTAGATAGCTCCGCTTTTATTTCTGGTCCCGCGGCAGCCAGTCCCGCTCTTATTGCTTGTGGGATTGATTTAAAAATCCTTCCGAGCATAGGAATCAAATTTTTAAAGAGAAAAGTCCCTGTAGATTTTACAAGGTTTTCCATTGCTCTATCGATATCTTTCCCTTGTGCCAAGTTACCTAAAAGATCTTTAAAAGATGCTTTCATCATTCCAAAAGATCCACTTACTGTAGTTGCGGCTTCTTTAGCCGTCGTTCCAGTGATATCTAAGTTTTCTTGAACCACATGAATAGCGGAAATAACATCGCTAAAGTTACTAATATCATATTTCACACCAGTGAGCTTAGTAGCGTCTGCAAGCAAACGCTCCATCTCCTGCTTCGTTCCTCCATAGCCAAGCTTTAGGTTATCTAACCATTGATACCCCTTGTTTCCAAGTATTTAAAAAGAGCCTACATTTGTAAGCTCTAAGGGATTAGACTATATCTTCAACTAACTCAAAATACCAATTCTTTTTATTACCTTTTTTATAAACCTTTTTATAATCAATAGTAGACTTGTTAACTTTGAAATGTTCTGCAACCGCATCTCTTGATTTAAAATTAATAACTTCCCCAGTAACAGTATTAGTCGCTCTTACCGGCTTCCATTTATTTTTTATTCTATTATCATATCCATAAGCGAGATAATTTAAAGTTGCATTGGACCATCTTAAATTTTCCACTCTATTGTCCGATTTATTGCCATTTATATGGTCCACTTGAGACATATTGTTTTTATTTGGGATAAAAGCTTCTGCTACTAACCTATGAATGTATAAAGGTGTTGTTTTTCTTCCTAACATCACTTGGCAATATCCATCTTTTCTAACGAAGTGTTTTAAAATTTTACCCGTCTTTTTATTTCTAACTTGTCCTGATTGATTGACTTCATAATTCGGTTTATCTTCAATAGTCTTCCACATGTTTTAACCTCAATTCTTTAATGTGATTATACTAAAAATCGAGCTTAAACACAACTATTTTTACATTGATATTTATTAGTTGGCTCGCACTTCCAATCACTTATCAATAGTGATTGTACTGAGTAACAAACTCATAGTCGTTACACCTTCCTATTTCTAGGCTTGGCACGGGATTGTCATAGATTTCTCCTTAGAGTTCCCCCGTTAGCAAAGTTTAAAACTTCACACCCCTGATAAGGTTCACGAGCATACACTACATAATCACTTATGCAGCGGACATCAGATTTCTCTTTATCGTGTAATTCTGCTTTGCAAAGCCTTGGTATGCATTTTGAATATCCACCATGTTGGTGCCCATTTTATTGGCGTTGTCGCTCATATCTACCAATGCAGTATTCGCCAAATCGGCAGCCTTAGCAGTATCTCCACCTAAACTGGAAATCAAGCTTGCGCTAAAGCTAGTAGCTTGTTCCATATATTCATTAGCCGAAATTCCTGCATTTTTATAAGCGTCTTTGGCATAATTTTTAATAGTGTCAGCAGACCCTTTGAAAAGTGTTTCAATTCCTCCTATAGACTGCTCCAGTGCTGCTCCTTGCATAACTGATGCGACTAGTGCTTTACCTATTCCAGCCGCCGCTATAACGGCTTTTGCAACGCTAACTAAGCGCCCACCTAAACTACTTCCAGCCGCCTCCCCAGCTTTATCTGCTTCTGGAAGTATCACGCCAGAAATCGCACCAGATATTCCTTGTGCTGATGGAACAATTTGGACATAGGCCTTACCTAACTCTGTCATTTTTTATCACCTTCTTTTTTTAACTTATCTATTATTTCTTTCCTTGCTTGCCTGTATAAATCAGCAGAGGCATAACCCACTAGATCCTTAGACTGTGATTTTGATTTTTGAAGCGAATCAACTAATAACTTAGGCCGATTTCTGCCTTTTTGCCCATCTTTGCTTCGAGACCACAAAAGGACAGCTAAAGAGTCGTAGATTGCAGCCAAAATCATTGTTTTGGGGTCAACTTTCTGATCAGACAACTTAAGCATTACTCTGGACTCTTGGGGGAGTCCAAAAGATAAAGTAGCTATAAATGATACAGGATAAGTAGTAAGGTCATAAATGCCATAATATTGAGCCAAGTCACAAATTAGTTCCTCTTTTGCTTTTTTATAAGCATAAGACAAAAAAATTACTTTTTTAAATTTACTGATTTACAAATCTCTTGGATTTCAGCATTAATTTTTTCGGCTGATGGATAGCCTGCGATACTAGTTACATGCTTCTTTAAAGCTTCATATTGCGGTTTTCCAAGTAATATAGTAAAGAAATCGATAGCTGATTTAGGACTTTCTTCTGCATAAGCGGCCGCTTCTATAATTCTGATATCATCTAAAACTTTACTTTTTACTGAGAACTTAAACCCAGAGCGGGTTACTCCGGTCATTTGTTTGTTTTGATTATTCTTAGCCATTAGCCTACCTCCTTAATGTATTCATAGTGAGTATTACCTTCTTTATCTGGTGAGCATGCTACGGTAATTTCATAGCCGATCGCATCTTCATCTGTATACTCAATATCAGAAACTCAAATCAAACACTAAAACGTGTGGCTTAGAGGAAATTGCGTTTGCTTTAATGGTGATTCCATTTTTAAGATCCCCTGTGATATTCATCGCTCCATAAACTTCTTTTAGAACTTCCAAATTCGTTGTTTCAAGTAATTTAAAAGTAAATTCATCCGCTTTTTCTTTTTGAACAACTAGGACTGTAGCTCCTCCCCAAGCTTTGATTGTGTCAGACTTTGGAGAGTTCGAGTTTGACAGCCCATCATCAGAAACAAATCCTAATTCCTTGAAAGCCTCATCTAAAGGCGTAACCGGATCCGTAGGCAACTTAGAACCTAGTGGAGCGGAAAAAATCGCCCCACTAATTTTCGGCTTTCCAAAAGAAACATTTTTAGCATCCATATATCTTCACCTTCCTAATTTTCATAATAGTTAATATCAAATACCGCTTGATACCGGTATTTTTTAGTTTGTGTATCTGTAAAATTGTAATCACTATTCAAACGAACTTTTGCGATCTGATCTAAAGTAATCAAACTTTCGACCGCTTTTTTTACTTTTATATTGAGTTCTGCAGCATCAAAAAGACGGTCACTATAGCTTTGGAAAGCAAACATTCCCTTGGAAAGATGCTCTTTCTTGCTTGATCCCGTCTTTTCAAAAACTACAAAATCTCCCTCTTGCTTGGTGTGAGGATACTCCAGATAAACAGGGACTGACAGTCGCATTTTTAAGTGATCTAAAATAACTTTTTCAATCAATGGACACCACTCCCTAAAGATTTTAATAGTGTGTTGTTTTTATAATTATCTTTCCTTGCTTTGCTTGTTTTGGCGTAAACAGAAGCATTGGCACGAGTTTTTCCAGTATAAGTATCTACTACATACCCACTTGCTGAACTATTCGCACTTTTAGCAACTTCTTGCGCTTTTTTATTTAAAACAACTTGCATTTCAGGGGACTTCATCAGCTCTCTCACCCCTTGGCGATTCAGTTTAAATCTAGCCATAGACTTCCACCGTCACTTTTTTATTCCAATTCAAAGGGATCAAATGTTCCATTCCTTT